>PDWI01004574.1_pt1 | contig 18454 bp, 12 predicted proteins | sample 1430891 | NCBI WGS metagenome assembly PDWI01 (sample SAMN01162508, study PRJNA174530) | Oral metagenome, whole genome shotgun sequencing project. | biome: Marine environment; feature: Marine mammal; material: Swab sample of the gingival sulcus; isolation source: swab sample of gingival sulcus...
TTTGCTGTTAAGCCTAATAAGTTAAAAAATACTAAGCAGTTAAAAGAACTGCTATGTTTTGGAACTATTGCGGCTTGATTTTTTAACGAACTATTGTTTTTACTTATTCTAATAAAAATAAGGATACGATTTTTTTGTTCTTGATAATTATAATCAACATCAAGTTCGTCGGCAATTTCCCTAACCGAAGCAATTACGGCGTTGGCTTTCAGTTGTCTTATTTTATCTCTTTTTACCTCTTTTTGGTAAGCCTCGGCGCAAATTTCGCGGTATCTTTTTTCAACTTTTTGCAAATCCGCAACATCCGACAAATAAAAAGTCCTGTAATTTGCATACAGTATCAAATAATCTTTGTAAAATTCTAAGTAAAAATAATTATCTAAGCTATATGGTTCATCTTTGGCTCTATATCGGAACGATATTTTGCGCGACGTACCCTTTTGTGTGCGGTACGAACTGTTGATTAGCGATGTCGATATTTTTTCTTGTTGGTTGATATTTTCTTCAAAAAGTTGCTCAATATAACGATTTTGAGCTTCCAATCCCACTACTTTTATTCTGTTCTCTTCGGGTATTTCGGGCAGTACTTCTTTTAAAAATTTATCAAATGTTCTTCTGTTTATTTCCATTATTTTTTTAATTTTGGGGTTTTATTTAGATATTGCAAATATCTTAAAAATTTTTGAAAATGTCAGCAAATCAGAGCAAACAAAATAAAAGAATTAATGAAATTAAGGAAAAATGGTTTTTGACCGAGCCTTTGTATTTCATGATTATCACTACTCACAACACCGTTGCCAACGAACAAATCAAAACGATTCGGAGCGGAGACGGAAAAATTGAATTTAATCCTGAATTTATCGCAAAACTGTCTGATAATGAGCTTGATATGGTGCTAAGATGCGAGCTTTTGCGCATTATGTTGAAACACCCTTATTTGCGTCGTCGCGAAATTGCCGGATTGAGCTACGAAGCCAGCAATATCACCATAAAAGAGTACATTCGCGAGGCTTTTTTCAGTTCGGCGCAAGAGGTTTTTAACACTTCTGAATACAACAACAAATATTTTGAATTTTATTATGAAAAACTAATTGAATTGAGCGAGGAGGACAGCTCCGAAGAAATGTCTGATGAGGCTACGGACGTAAAAAATACGACTGATGAAAATTCTGATGAAAATTCCGACCAACAGCAAGATAAAGGTTCGGGAAATGCAGAAAATGACAAGCAAAAAGAGCAAGATTCGGACGAAAAAATGCAAAATTCGGAGCAAGATGGCGAACAAGATGCTGAAAATTCCGACGAAAGTACCAAAAATGATACAGAAACCGACGGCGAAGAGCTAGAAAGTAATGAGCAAGGTGCTGAAAATCAGGAGTTTGAAGATGACGACGGAACGCCCGAAAATTCGCTTAACGAATACACCGACGCAAAGCGTACGGGGCGCGAAAATACCGAAAATTGGAACGATGACGAGTTGATGCGAAATTTTGTAAACGAGCAAATTCACGACGCCGAGCAAAGCAATTCGTGGGGAAGCATTTCCGGCGATATTCGCGACGAAATTTTGGCTTCGTGCATTCCAAAGGCGGATTACAAAAGCGTGCTAAAAGCCTTTCGCGCGTCTGTTTTGTCGCAAAAAAGACGACTTACGCGAATGAAGCCCAGTCGGCGGTACGGGTTTCAATATATGGGCAGTCGCCGAGATTTTTGCACCAAATTGTTGTTTGCGGTAGATGTTAGCGGTTCGGTTTCCAATCACGATTTGCAGGTCGGGTTTTCGGTTGTCAATCGCTTGTTCAAATACGGGGTTGAGGAGGTTGATGTTATACAATTTGACACCGAAATAAAGGGTGAACCTATGAGTGTGAAAAAGGCTGTTCGCAGCATTAAAATTATGGGGCGCGGTGGCACTTATTTCGACCCGCTTATTGACTACATCGACGAAAATCGACAATACGACGGGCTGATTGTTTTCACCGACGGATTTGCTCCTGAACCGCCGATACCTAAAAACCGCCGAACGCGTATTTTGTGGCTTTTCAACAACGAAAGAAATTATAATTATATGCAAGACCGCCTCAAAAGTATCGGAAAAGCTGCTTTTATTCGGTCGTAATTTATTTAGATATTTTATTTAATAAGTCTTATCTAACTTACTGATAATCAATTGTTTATGGTGAAAATAAAAAGTTTGTAAGCAATCGGTAATCAGCGTTATAATTATAAATTTTATAGTTGTGAGGGCTTACGGCGTTATTTGTTTTCAAATCAACGAATTATTGGGCGCGACAAAGCAAATTCTTTAAATTTTTACGGATAATTCTTCAAATATCTTAATATGTATTTATCTGCTTGTAAATAAGTATTTTATGTGATTGTTTTTTGTGCTTTTCTTGTCAAATTTATATGACATTTCAAATTTTTTATGTCATAAATTTGTTCGCAAAATTTAATAATTTTCAAATTTTTTATAATTTTGTTCTGATTTGAATTGTTAAAAATATGAAGAAAAATCTCATAATATGTATTCTTAGTCTTTTTGTTTTTTCGGCTCAAGCCCAAAAAGTATTGCCTTTTTCGCGCGTTGATTCTGCGTTAATTAACGAAAATAATCAAAAATATCAATTGGCTTACGACGGGCAAAATTATCGTGCTGCCGCAAAAAAATTGGACGAAAATGCCATAATTTACTGGAAACATTACAAATTTGATGAAGCAATAAATTTTTATTTGAAATCGCTGGAATTGAATGAACGGATTGGTAATGAAAACGGTGTAGCCGGCATCAACAGCAACTTAGCGTTGATATATGCCGACCAAGGGAATTATGAAAAAGCGTATGAATTTTTTGAAAAAACTTTGTCGGTCAGAAAAAACGACCCAAATAATAAAATCGGTGTTATATCGGTGTTGATAAACGAATCGGTGGTTTTGAATAAGTTGAAACGCTACAATCAGGCCGTCGAAAAGTTGCAGGTGGCGCTTACGCTCGCGCTCGAAGAGGGTGATGAAGATCAAATGAAAAGCATTTACGGAATGCTCTCGGAAACTTACCAAAGGGCCGGAAATACCGAAAAAGCGTTATATTATTACGAGTATTTTAAGACTTTTAATAATTATGTTACTAAAAAAATAATAGAAGAAAGTAATGAAAAAATAGAAGAGGAGGTATATCAACGCAAACTTTTGGAACTTGAAAATCAAAACAAAGAGCTTGAACTGGAACGGCAAAATTGGTTGATTGAAAAACAAGAAGAAACTATTGGCGAAATTACTTTGGATCAAAAAAGTTTGATAGATTCGCTGACAAAACAAGAACTGGCTATTGAGGTGATTGCAAAACGAGAGGAGGTGCAAAGGCTTAATAATCAGAGGCTTATTGAGGCTAAGGAAAAGCAGCAACTTGTTGTTCTCGTAATTCTTATCGCATTTATTTTTCTGTTAATTTTGTTAATTTGGTTGTTCATTACTTTCAGAAAAAAGAACAAATTGAATAATAAATTAATAATAAAAAATGCCAAAATTGCCCATCAATCCGAAGAAATAAAGACGCAACGAGACGAGTTGATATCTGTTAATGGTATGCTCGAAAAGGTAAATGTTGTGTTGGAGGATAAAAACAAACAAATTACATCGAGTATAAATTACGCGCAACGAATACAGAGCGCTATTTTGGTCGGAAGCGAAAAATTATTTAATCTGTTCGACGATTCGTTTCTTATTTTCAGACCGAAAGATATTGTCGCCGGTGATTTTTATTATTTTAAAAAATTGAACGATAACGAAAATATGATAATCGTTGGCGATTGTACCGGACACGGAGTTCCGGGGGCTTTTTTAACTGTTTTGGGGGTAAATATTTTGAACACTCTGATAACCGACCGGAAAATAACAAAACCCGAAACGATATTGAGAAATTTGGATAAACAATTTTATCGTATGCTGAATCAGGAGAAAACCGAAGTTGGCGATGGTATGGATATTTCAATTTGTTTGATAAATCAGGCCGAAAATAAAATTGAATTTTCCGGCGCTCGAAATCCGCTTGTTTTGGTAACCGAAAATGAAATTGAGTACATAAAAGCAACTCCTATATCCATAGGGTATTCGGAATTTATTGGTGTGAAAAATAAAGAATTTGCAACAAAAATCATTGACGTAACCGAACCGAGTTGGTGTTATATGTTTTCGGACGGAATTATTGACCAATTTGATGAAAATCAAAAAAGATTTACAAGAAAAAAACTATTGGAAATTTTACGCAAAAATTTCTCTAAATCGGGTAAAACTCAGAAAAAACAGCTTATCAAAGCCGTAGCCGACTGGCAAGGTGGGTACGAACAGATAGACGATATTATAATGTTAGGTATAAAAATTAATAATAATTCGTCAAATTAAAATCGAAGGCTATTGTGTTGATTTATAGTGTGTTATGCTGTTTTTATGAGGCTGTTACCTATTCGTTTACTATAAAAATAAATCACTGATTGAAAATTAAATCACAATTATATGAAAAAAATTTTATTTACATTTTTACTACTCTTTGTGGTATGGGGAGGCTTTTCGCAAGAAATCCCAAAATTTGAGAAAAAAAGTTACACAGATACTAACAAAAATTTATATTGGAACAAAGATTTACCCGTATATGTCTTTTTATCGTCGTCGCCAAACGGTGCAAATGCCAAAAAATTGGAAAGTAAGGTTAGCGCAGAGTATGCCGAACCTTTTTATTTCGATTCGGAAGGACTGAATTATATGCGAACAAAATGGGCGGTCGATAAAAATACAAAAGAACTTGTTGCGCCCAAACAAGAAGTGATGTGGGAGGTCTATGCCGACGGAACAGCGCCGGTTACAAAGCATCGTTTTGTAAATTCAAAAACCAAAGAATTGTACTCTACTTACGTTTACGGGCTTGACATTGCCATTGAGCTTACAAGTACGGACAAAACAAGTAAGGTGAAGAATATTTATTATTCGCTCAATGGCGAGCCGTATAAAATTTATGAGGGAATAACCGAAATTAAAAAAGAGGGGAGTGGCTCGTTGAAATATTTTGCGGTTGATAATGTTGGCAATGTTGAAAAGGTCAAGGAAATAAAATTTAATGTAGATTTTACTTCGCCCAACTCGCTTCACGAAATAAAAGGTATAAAACTGGCAAGGGGAAATATTTTTTCAAACGAAACGCAAATATGCCTGAAATCCAATGACAATTCGTCCGAAGAAACAACTATTTATTATCAATTAGATGAAAATCCGAAGAAAATTTTTAATAAAAATGTGCCTATATCTCTAAAAAATCTTGAAGATGGCGAACACGCACTAAAATATTATTCGACCGACAAAGCCGGAAATGTCGAAAAAGAAAATATTTACGAATTTTATATGGATAACACGCCGCCAATAACCGTTTCGGATATTTTGGGCGATAAATTTATTGTGAACGAAAAAATATATTTTTCGGGACGAACAAAACTAAAAATTACGTCGGTGGATAACAAAGCCGGAGTGAAAGATATTTTTTATGCCATTGATGGCTTTGATTTTCAAAAGTATAACGACCCGTTTTATATGCCCGACAAACCCGGCTGGCATATTGTTCGTTTTTATGCCAACGACAGTTTGAACAACTCCACTACCGGCAAAACTGCCAAGAAATATCTTCAATATCAGATGCAGGTCGATAAAATTTATGTGGACTTGTCGGGACCCGTTCTAAGTCATTCTTATTTGGGCGACACCTACGCCCGAAATGATACGATGTACGTAAATCCGCAAACCAAAATAAAACTCGCCGGCAAGGATTTGGAGTGCGGTATGCAGTACATTTCTTACAGTGTTGATAAAAAATTGGAAGAAACTAATTATTCTAAACCGTTTAATTTATCGGGGTTCGACGTGGGAGTGCATAATATCGAATATTTTGGATACGACAATGTGAACAATCGGAATACAAAATCGTTTGTAGTTGTGATAGACAACAAAGGACCGGAAGTAAATTATAAATTTAGCGTAAAACAGCTCTCAGAAAAAACTTATCCCAAAGACGCATCACTCTTTATAACAGCTCAGGATAATCTGACTGGTGTCACAAAAATTTTATATTCGCTGAACGGCGAGCCGAAAAAAACGTACACAAGTTGTATCAAAAATTTCAAAAAAGGTAAAAATAATATCGAAATAGAAGCATTTGATTTACTTAATAACAAAGCTGTTTATTCGTTTGAATTTTTTATAAAATAATTTTTACACAACACTTTTTTGAATTGAGAATTGAGAGTTGAGAATTGAGAATTGAGAATTGAGAACGGCGAAGCCCTCACGATAGTAATTGAGAACGGCGTAAACTCTTATGATAGTAAATATAGCGCTGGTTATCAGGGAGTTATGGTGGAATTTACTCCGATGTATAAGGCGTTGATTATCAAATTTTTATAGAAAAACACCGAGCTATGTTATTTATAAATTTAAAAAAAAAAGAAGTAAATTGCTGATTATAAAAGTATTACCTAAAAGTGTGTCGCCCTAAAAAAAGCCAAAAGCTAAAGGCTAACGGCTAACGGCTAACGGCCAAAGTCCAACAGCTATATATTAATTAATGTGTTGTTATTTTTCAGTGATAATATTTTTTGAGTAAAACAAAAGCAAATACAAAGTTTAGAGAACAATCGATATAAAAATTTTCAAAAAAGCGATTAAAAATTTTTATTTTTCGGTTAAAAGTCTTTTATTTGCGAACGTAAATTTTTTTTAACCCTAAAACAATAAAACTATGTCAAATTTTGATACAAGAGTAAAAGCAATAATCGTTGATAAATTAGGTGTTGATGAAAGTGAAGTAACACCTGACGCTACCTTTACAAATGATTTAGGAGCAGATTCATTGGACACAGTAGAGTTAATAATGGAATTTGAAAAAGAGTTCAATATAGCTATTCCGGACAGCGATTCAGAAAAAATAAGTACTGTACAAGATGCTATTACATACGTAACAGAACACAGTAAGTAAAACATTTTCATTATGGAATTGAAAAGAGTTGTTGTAACCGGTATAGGTGCAATCACACCCATTGGCAAGACCGTTCCCGAATATTGGAGCGGTCTTGAAAATGGCGTTAGTGGAGCAGGTATGATTACCCGTTTTAACGTGGAAAAATACAAATCGAGAATTGCCTGCGAAATAAAAGATTTTAACCCTACTGATTATTTCAACAGAAAAGATGCCCGCAAATTAGACTATTTTACGCAATTTGCTCTAATTTCTGCCCAAGAGGCTGTCAATGATTCAAAAATTGATTTTGAAAAAATTGACAAAGACAGAGCCGGCGCAATATGGGCATCGGGTGTCGGAGGAATAACCACATTGGCAAGTGAAGTTATCGAATATACCAAAAATGACGAAACTCCACGTTTTAGCCCGTTTTTTATACCTAAGATAATTAGCGACATCGCAGCCGGACACTTGTCTATAAAATACGATTTGAGAGGTCCAAACTTTTCAACCGTGTCGGCTTGTGCGTCTTCGTCGCACGCAATCATAGACGCTTATCACTACATAAAATTAGGAAAAGCCGATTTTATGATTACGGGTGGTTCCGAAGCTCCGTTGAATCCGCCGTCGGTTGGAGGATTTACTGCAATGCGCGCGCTTTCGACCCGAAATGACGACCCAAAAACAGCCTCGCGTCCGTTTGACAGAGACCGCGACGGTTTTGTTATAGCCGAAGGTGGCGGGGCGCTAATTTTGGAAGAATACGAACACGCCGTAAAAAGAGGAGCAAAAATTTATTGCGAATTGGTGGGAGTTGGTGCTACGGCAGATGCACACCACATTACTGCACCTCACCCCGAAGGTAGAGGAGCGGCGCAAGTCATGAAAACTGCTTTGGCTGAGGCCGACTTAGAACCCGAAGCTGTTGATTACATCAACGTTCACGGAACTTCTACTGTTTTGGGAGACCTTGCAGAACCGTTGGCTATTGTCAAATTTTTTGGCGAACACGCTTACAAATTGAACATAAGTTCTACCAAATCGATGATAGGACACTTGCTCGGTGGAGCCGGTGCGGTAGAGGCTATCGCTACAATTTTGACGATGAAAAATAATTTTGTTGCACCAACGATAAATTTATTCAACTTAGACGAAAGAATTGACCCAAAACTAAATCTAACTCCAAACGTTGGACAAAAACGTGAAGTAAATGTTGCCATTAGCAATACTTTTGGTTTTGGTGGACACAATGCCTGCTTGGCATTCAAAAAGATTTAAAAAAGTAATAAATTGTGTCGAAAAATGACACAATTTTTTTTGTTGTGAATAAAAAAGAAAAAAAAATATTAAGAAATAATCTTAAACAAATAATAGGTTTTCGCCCGAAAAATATATTTTTGTATGAAACCGCATTTATACATAAATCGGCGTCTATAAAAATAGCGAAAAAAACTTTTTTGAACAATCAAAGGTTAGAATTTTTGGGCGATACAATCTTAAATTCTATTGTTAGCGATTATTTGTATAAAAAATTTCCGGCAGAAAAAGAGGGATTTTTGACCAAAACAAGATCAAAAATTGTAAATACAAAAAAATTGGCAGAAATTTCTATGGTTTTTAATCTGCGACAATTTTTGGTTATAAAAACAAATAATGAGCTGAATAACAATAGTTTGTGTGCCGATACGCTCGAGGCGCTTATTGGTGCAATTTACCTTGATGTTGGTTATACCAAAACAAAAAAGTTTATCGAAAAGAAAATCATAAACAAAATTGTTGATGTTGATGAACTTATAAAAACCGAAACCAACCACAAAAGTAATCTGATTGAGTTGTGTCAGAAGAAACATCGAAAAATAAGGTTTAACACTTTTGAACAAGACCCCGAAACTAATTTTTTTGTCTCAAAAGTTTTTATCGACGACAAGGAAACTGCCGAAGGCTACGGCTTAAATAAAAAAAATGCCGAACAAATGGCTGCGCTAAAAGCTCTCAATCTAATAAAACCGGACTATAACAATGGCAAAAAATAAAATTAAGCCTAATTATAATACCAATTTTCAAATAATTGGTGTAAAAACTAATTTCCCTCACTACAAAACTGCTTGGACTATAAACAAATTGTTAGACACAAAATTAGCTCAGCTTACAGATGCCGATTTTCCGGTCGATTTTGTTATTTACAGAGACAAAAATTTTATTCTTATCGAAAACTCTATCGACAATAAACCGTTGCTAAACGAACTGAAAGAATTTTCCTTTATCCTAAAAATTTTCAATTACAATTCTCTAAACGAAGACCTTAAAATGGCGCTTAAAACAAACGAAGCGCTTGTGTTTTCGGGTGTTATCGAAAAATCAAAATTGCGTGCCAAATCGCTGAAAATGTTGAATGAAATTGAAATATAATTATTGTTAGTTATAATTTTTTTATTTAATAATGTTTTTGGCAAAAAAACGGGGTTTTCTGAGTTAAAAATACGCTGTAAGTTGTTGATTATTTGAATATTAACATTTTATGGATATGTCTAAATATTGCGGCTGTAACTATCTGATTATTAGGTTTTTAGTTTGTTGTTCGTGATTTTTCCCATTATTATCGTTAGAGCTTATGCTGTTTGTAACTTAAAGAGTTGTTTGTGAAAAAAAAACAAAAAAATTATTGCAAAAAAATAATTAAAATCGTATTTTTGGAAAAATAAATTTAGATATGGAAAAATATGACTTAATCGTAATAGGTTCGGGTCCTGCCGGTTGGTCGGCAGCGATAAGAGCCGTAGATTTGAACAAACACGTTTGTTTAATCGAAAAATCCACTTTGGGTGGTTCCGGCGTTTTTCACGGAGCTTTGACGTCAAAAACAATGTGGCATTTGTCAAATGATTTTGATATTGCATCGAGTATTGATAGGGGGTATAGAGCTTCGGGTTTGCAGGTTGATTTCAAAAAAGTAATAAAGTCGGTTCGTGCGGCTGCAAAAGAAAAGGTTTATCAAATAAAATCACAGGTCGAAACTCTGACACAAGGACATTACGGAGAACGCAGTCTGACGCTCAAACGCGGACACGCACGGTTTGTCAATCAAAATACGGTTGAAATAAAACGCGATAAAAATTTTGAACAAATAGAAGCTGAAACTATCATTATTGCTACCGGTTCCAGACCGCGCCCTTATCCGGGTATTGAGGTCGATCACAAACGGATTATTAATTCAAATGATATTATGCGAATGTCCGAATTTCCCGAAAGAATGGTTATTGTGGGCTCGGGGATTATCGGAACCGAATTTGCTACGGTTTTCTCCAATTTTAAACAAACCGAAGTTCACGTTTTAGACCGTCAGCACCGAGTAATTCCTTTTGAAGATGATGACGTGAGTGATTTTGTTGCACGAAATTTGGCTAATAACGGTGTGAAAATTCATCACACTGCCAATTTACGCGAAATAAACAAATTGGACGATGCCGTAGAGGTTATTCTTGATTATCAGGACGGACACAGCGAGGTTTTGGAGGTTGATGTGGTGTTTTTGGCGATAGGGCGAGTTCCAAATACAAACGATTTGGGATTGGAGAATGTTGGAATAGAACCGGACGAAAGGGGGTTTTTGAAAACGGACGACGAGCTACGTGTAGAGTCTAAATTAGGGCATAAAAATATTTATGCCGCCGGCGATATAACTGCTAAAACGCAGTTGTACAGCGTGGCCGAAATGCAAGGTCGTTATTCTGTTGAAAATATTTATCATAAAAACGTACAACCTTTGAGTTATTACAATATGCCTACTTTGATGTTTTTTAAACCGGAAGTGGCTGCTGTTGGCTTAAACGAAAAGAATTTGAAAAAAATGAAAATTCCGTATAAAATGGTTTATTATGATAACAGGTTGGTAAACAGGGCGATAGCTATGAATGATACTGCCGGATTTGTGAAAATTTTATTGAGCGACGATGGCGAAGAACGTGTGTTGGGTATGCGTGCTGCCGGCCCTCAGGCTTCTGCTTTTATTGTTTCTATTGCTCATATGATGAATCAAAAAAATAGTTTAGACCAAATTCTGAAAACTATCCACCCGCATCCGAGTTTGACGGAGGGAATTCAAGAGTGTTTGAGGGTTTTTAAAGATAAATCAATTTTTAAACCTTACGCATTTCCAAATAGTATAAAAACTTGTCGTTGGAAACCGGAGTAAATACTCTACTAAATTGAGAACAGTATAAGTCTTTGTGTTGGGGGTAAGATGCTGGTTGTCAGGTGAGTATAAGTGCTTTGCTGGCGGTTGATTATCAGGCTTATGTGTCGAAGGCGCAAGCTGTTTTTTAGTAAAATAAATCCTCAGGAGGAGTTAAACTTTTGAGGATTTTTTTTGTATTTGGTAAGGCTTCGCTTGGGCGTAAAGCGTTGTGCCAATAAATTAGCCGAATATTTTTTTGATATTTTATTTGTACTTTGTTATATTTGTGTCGAAATAATGGAACAGAATATGAAAAGTTTTAATACCTCAGGTCCAAATATCCCTTATCAGCACTACACCTTGAAGCGTACCGATTTGATAAAAAAAGGTGTTCAGTTGGTTAGTGAAATGCGATATTTTACAATTTGGGCGCCACGTCAAACAGGAAAAAGTACGTATTTTAGGCAACTTGCCGAAGAATTAACCGAACAGGGCTACAAAGTTGCTCTCATAAATTTTGAGAATTATAAAAACGCTTCTTTGGAGAGTTTTTTATATACATTGACTTATGATATAAAAGAATTTTTTGGATTTGATTTTTCTAACGAAACCGAAATATCAAAAGTTTTTAAGTTAATTTCTGAACAAAAAAACGGTAAGTGTGTTTTGATAATTGATGAAGTTGAGGGCATAAACAAAGAATATTTTGGCACTTTTTTGCATTCGATAAGAAATGCTTATCACACTCGCGAAAAACATTGTTTGAAAAGTGTAATTTTGGTGGGAGTAACCAATATTTTGGGCGTAGTTAGCGACAATGCCAGTCCTTTTAACATCGTCGACAACTTAGATGTTCCATATTTTACCAAACAAGAGGTTTACGATTTGCTCGGACAGCACGAAACCGAAACCGGTCAATTATTTGAAGAAAAAGTGAAAGCTAAAATATCGGAAATAACTGCTAATCAGCCGGGTTTGGTAAATGGTTTTGCTAAAAAAATGGTTGATAGTTATCCCGAAAAAAATGTATTAACTTACGAAGATTATTTGAAAGTTGAGGATTGGTATCTGAACGAGGCAATCGACAAAAATTTTGAAAATATTTTAAATAAAGCAAGACAAGAGAGGGGGTTTGTAGAGCATTTATTGTTTACCGAACAAAAAATACCTTTCAAAATAGACCGTCCGAGTATAAAAATATTACATACAAACGGATTATTAAAAAAAGATGAAAACGGTTATGTTGTTTTTTGGGTTCCATTTTACAAAAAACGTCTCTACGATGCTTTTTATCCTTATTCCAACGGCGAACAAGATGACGTTAGCAGGCGAATATTTGCCGAAGAATATTTTTATTCAGATGGTAGTTTAAGGCTTGATAAACTAATCGGTTCGTACAAAGAATACGTAAAACGACGTGGTTTTAATCCGCATCGAGAAAAGGACGAAAACGGGAATTTCAAGTCGATAAAGGAAGCTGCATTGATTTACAGTTTTGAAACTTATATTCATGCAACAATCGACGAACTCGACGGTAAAATATATCGCGAAGCCAACACCGGCTTGGGTAAAAGCGATATGATAATAACGGTCAATGGCAGTGAGTTTTTGATTGAAACTAAAATATACCGAAGCCCAAAAGTGTTTTCGTCGGGCAAAAAACAACTTGCTTATTACTGCCAAAGTTTAGGACAAAACAAGGGCGTTTATTTGGTTTATTGTCCGAATGATATAAAATATCCTCAAACCGTAATCGAAAAAACAGAAAATATTGACGGTGTTCAAATTTCTACGTTTTTGATAGAATACGACGAAAGTAAATGGGAGGATTAGTTAAGTTATTGATTTATAATTATTTATAGAGAGTGAGTATAACAATTGCAATAATATTATTAACAGTAGTAACGTCGGTAATCGCTTTTCCGCACGATGTACAGAGCGTAAATTCGATACGAAAACCCGAATGGTTTGACCGCTTTAAATTCAATGCGTATGCCGTGTCCAAACACAAGCAATATTATCGTTTGATTTCATACGGATTTATTCATGCCAATTGGACGCATCTTTTGTTCAACGTGATAACTCTTTATTTTTTTGGCAGACTTGTAGAGCTTTATTTTTCGGGACTTTGGGGTAATTTAGGGGGGCTGATTTATTTGGCTTTTTATATTTCGGCATTGATAATTTCGAGTTTACAAGATTTAATAACCAATCGCAACAATTCGTACTACAACGCCGTAGGCGCTTCGGGGGCAGTTTCGGCTGTTTTGTACGCATCAATTTTGTTTGCACCAAACGAAAAATTGTTCATCTTTTTCATTCCAATTCCGATAACATCGTGGATTTTCGGCATTTTGTATTTGGGCTATTCTTATTATATGTCCCGCAAAAAAATAGATAATATCGGACACAACGCTCACTTTTGGGGTGCTGTGTACGGCTTTATTTTTCCGATTATCTTTTTTCCCGAATTAATAGTTTTGTTTTTTAAAATTATAATTTAGTTTTGCAACTTAATTAAGAAAACGGGGGTGCTTTCGTAGCTGAGAATATACCCTTATTACCGAAACAGATAATGCTGATGTCGGGAGTTATTATTGTCCCTCCGTTTTATTTTGTTTAATATTAAAATAAAAAAATGAAACGTTTAAACTTAATTCTATTTGTATTAGTTTTTTTTGGATTTTCGCTAAACGCACAAAGACAAATCTCCGGAAAAGTCTTTGATGACGAAAAAAATCCTGTTTATGGAGCTATTGTTATTTTGGACAATGGCAAATCTGCGGTATTCAGTACCGACGAGTATGGAAATTATATTTTCAAAAATGTAGCCGACGGCAACCACGAAGTGCGGGTTGAACATTCGGGTTTTGTTACGGCAGTCGAAAATATTGAGCTAAAAAATGATTTAGAATTAGATTTTTCGTTGGAAGTGAGCGAAATAAACGAACTCGAAAGAATCATTGTTAGCGGAACACGAGCAGCCGAAAGAACTCCTATGGCTTTCAGCGTTATTGAACAAAAAGAACTCGAAAAACAAAATATAGCCCAAGATGTGCCTTATATGTTGCGAAATACACCCGGCATAACAGTTTCGTCTGACGGTGGAGTTGGGGTAGGGTACTCGCAAATGAGAGTTCGCGGAACAGACATCAGTCGCATCAATGTTACGCTGAACGGAATACCTATGAACGACCCCGAATCGCACGGTGTATGGTGGGTTGATATTCCCGATTTTGCATCGTCGGTCGATAATATCCAAATTCAACGAGGGGTTGGAACTTCTACCAACGGAGCCGGAGCTTTTGGGGCTTCTATTAACCTGAGAACCAATAAGATAAAGACAAAACCGGCTTTTGAAATTTCTAATTCTTTCGGTTCATTTAATACGCAAAAAAATACAATTAGCTTTGCTACGGGAACTATCAACGACCACTTTGTGTTGGAGGGGCGTTTATCCAGACTTCACACAGACGGCTACATCGACAACGCTTGGGCTGATATGAAATCGTATTACGTTAGTGGGGCTTATTTTGATAAAAAAACTTTGGTGAAAGTAAATGTTTTTTCGGGTGTAGAGGATACTTATCAGGCTTGGAACGGTGTGCCGAAAGTGAAATTGGAAAACGATACGGCCGGAATGAAAAATTATCTTGACCATTATTTGTACTCGCAAGAAGAATACGATAAAATGGTGGCAGCTGATCCGCGAACTTACAATAAATATTCTTACGAAAATGAAATTGACCATTATCAACAAACTCATTATCAGTTACATATAGTACGTAAGATAATCAAAAACTTGAACTTTGAAGCTGCCGGTTTTCTGATTCACGGCGAGGGATATTATGAACAATACAAAGACGGTAAAAAACTCAAAAATTACGGTCTGGAACCTGCCATTATTGGCAATGACACAATCAAAAAAACAGATTTTATTACACGAAAATGGTTAGACAATAATTATTATGGTGTAAATTACAATTTGGTTTATGCAAAAGACCGTTTGAAATTGCTTTTTGGTGGAAGCTGGAACAAGTATGACGGCAATCATTTTGGTAATGTTATTTGGATGAAATATGCTCACAATACTTCTATTCGACACGAATGGTACCGAAATTTGGGTGTAAAATCTGATTTGAACAATTATTTGAAATGTAGCTACGATTTGTTCGATATGGTTAATTTGTTTGCCGACATGCAATATCGTTTGTTGGATTATTCTATCGACGGTACAAACGACGATTTGGAAAAAATCGGCTTATCGCAAACTTATAATTTTTTCAATCCGAAAGTAGGGTTTGTGTATCACCCCAACGATAAACACAATATTTATTTCTCTTATGCAATTGCAAACAAAGAACCTAAACGTGCCGATTTTATAGACGCTCCAACTGATGCTACTCCAAAAGCCGAAACGCTTTTTGATTACGAACTTGGTTACAGAATTACCAAAAAAGATTACAGTTTTGACCTAAATTTGTACTATATGGATTACAAAAATCAGTTGATTATGACCGGCGAAGTAAACGATGTGGGTACTGCTATTGCTACAAACGTAAAAGACAGCTATCGTAGAGGAGTTGAAGTTGCCTTTGGTACAAAATTTTTCGGAATGTTGAATTGGAACATAAACGGAGCATTTAGTCAAAATAAAATCAAAAATTTTACGGAATATGTTGATAACTGGGATTACTGGAACGACCCAACGAACAATCCTATGCAAATAGAAAACAAAGTAGGCTTAACCGATTTGGCTTTTTCGCCATCAATAGTTGCCAACAACGTAATTTCTGTTGATTTTTTGAGATATTTCAATGCCGAAATTACTACGCATTATGTTAGTCGTCAGTATATCGACAACTCGTCGTCGGAAGCAAGAAGCATAGACCCTTATTTGTTGAACGATTTTGCTTTGAGAGCGAGTTTTAATACAGCGTTTGTGAAAAATATTACAGTTGGCGTAAAAGTTAATAATTTTTTGAACGAAAAATATGAAACTTTTGCTTGGGTTTATTCGTATTACACCGGCGGAAAAAGATACGCTATGGACGGATATTTCCCACAAGCCGGAACCAATTTTATGGCTAATTTGACAATTAAATTCTAATTTTTTTTGATTAACCGCAAAGACCGCAAATAATTTCGCCAAGAAAACTTAGCGTCCCTTGCACCTCCTTTGCGACCTTTGCGGTTAAAACAAATTAAACCGCAAAGACTTCGCCAAGAATACAAAAGAAAACTTAGCGTTCCTTGCGCCTCCTTTGCGCCCTTTGCGGTTAAAACAAATTAAACCGCAAAGACTTCGCCAAGAATACAAAAGAAAACTTAGCGTCCCTTGCACCTCCTTTGCGCCCTTTGCGGTTAAAAAATATCATAAAAACGAAGTTTTATTTTTCTATGAAAAAGTCCTGTCCTTTTATATTGGAAAATAATTTTTTGTAAGACAAGATAAAGCAATAACAAAAAATACCTTACCTTTGTCTTGTTTTAGAACATCGCTACAAAGTTTGACAAGGTGCTGATAACTTCCGATACAGTTTTGAGATTTGTTGTATTGATCGTAATTATAATGCTGATTATCAGGTATTTATATCGGCTTTTTTTTAGTGTTTTGCTTGTTGTAAATTGTTGATTAAGAGGTGTGTGTATTTGTCGGTGTGGAGTAAAAAATAAAATGATGTTGGAATTTATAAATAAATTGAAATTGGAGCTGACAAAGCCATTGCCCGGATTTGTTGCGCATTTGAAAATGTTACCGACTAAGAGACAGTACTTTAAGGACAATCCGGCTTATCGTGAAAGTGCCGTTAATATCGTTTTATTTGAACAAGATAACGAAATTTGTTTTTTATTGACCAAACGCCCGTACAGTATGGCGCGACATAGTGGCGAAGTGTCGTTGCCGGGTGGTCGAAAAGACCCAAACGACGACAATTTGTGGCAAACTTGTATCAGAGAAACTTTTGAAGAAACCGGCATTGTTATAAACGATGAAAATTATGTCGGAAAACTCTCAAATGTGTTCGTTACTGCGTCCAAATACAACGTTTTGCCGTTTGTAACTCACATAAATAAACCATTGGAATTGCCTCAAAAAAACAACGAAGTACATACTTTTTTTGTCGTTGATTTGAAATCTTTTTTGTCAGAAAATAATATTTATTCGGCAAAAATTAAATTGAAAAATGAGGAATTATTTGCGCCTTATTACAAACTCTACAACGACAAGGTGTGGGGTGCAACCGCAATGATTTTATCGGAATTACACAGTGTTGTGAAAAATATTTATTGATGCTTTTCGGGGCTAAAAATATGGGTGTTAAAGTTTGTAATTTTTTTTTATTTTAGAATAGTTAGTAATATCTTTGTAGCGTTTGAGAGATGTGTTTTGATGAGGTTTGGGCGAACGATAGATTTTCCGTTGTATTAGTTTTTATTTTTTTTTGCGAATTTGAGGATTAAATGTCTGATAATCAGAAGGTTAATTTGTAAGTGTTTACTCTTGTAACAAGCTGATTATTAGTTTATTAGGGCTATTGGATTATAAAACTTTTAGTGGATATATTTGTGTGTTTGCGGTAATAAAAAAAAGCAGATAATATTTGGAAATACGATTTCTTAATTCTATTTTTGTAAGATATTTTCGAATTTTTAAATAAGAAAAAATGATACAAGAATTTAGTTTTGCAAACTTCAAGTCATTTAAAGATATGAATTCTTTAAATATGACAGCAGCAAAAATTGATGATTTAGATAATAGAGGCATAACAAATGATAATACCCCCCTGTTGAAAAGTAAAGCAGTTTATGGAGCAAATGCCTCCGGAAAAAGCAATATGGTTAAAGCATTCGTTATTTTCCTTAGAATTATAAAGCATTCAGTTAAAGATGATGAAGTAATTAGCTTTATAGAAAATTATAGACTATCTACTGATACGGAAGACCAACCAACTTTTTTTCAGTTAATCTTCCAATATGATGATATTATTTACAGGTATGGTTTTGAAGCAACTGACGAAAAAATAACAAGTGAATGGTTGTATGGGAAATTAAATAAAAGAGAAGTTCCTTTTTTTATAAGGGAACAGAATAAAATCATTGAAATTAGTAATAAGCATTTCGTAGAAGGAGTTAAAAGGCTATCTCTATTTGACGATGATAATGAAGATAATTTATTTGAAGAAAAGTCTTTATTTTTAACAACAATTGCTTCGTTAAAAGGTAAAACTTCTCAAAAAATATTAAATTATTTGGACAACATCATCGTTGTTTCAGGATTA
>PDWI01006101.1_pt1 | contig 18454 bp, 20 predicted proteins | sample 1430891 | NCBI WGS metagenome assembly PDWI01 (sample SAMN01162508, study PRJNA174530) | Oral metagenome, whole genome shotgun sequencing project. | biome: Marine environment; feature: Marine mammal; material: Swab sample of the gingival sulcus; isolation source: swab sample of gingival sulcus...
TTGCACTTAAAAACCTTTGAAATATCTTGATATTTCTTCATGCTTTTAAGTACAAATCTAAAGTATTCTATACGTTCTGTGAAAACAAGATTAATCGAACTCAGGTTGAAAGGGTAAATTGAGTCATTTTCAGGATAAATTCTTAAGTTAATCTTCTTTATTAATTCCTACTGTAATTTAGTATAAACTATCTTCCTGATAAGGCGGATAACCTTAATAAAGTTGTTTTTATGCTGTTAAGTAGACAACTTTTAAAACCTCTTATGGAATACTTTTCTGAAATAAATTCATAACTTCAGGCAACTATTTTTTTATTTACCTCGTCTATATAAATAGAATCTAAAACCAGTTGAAAATCATACCTTTTCATACCGAAGAAAAGCAAATAATTAAAAAAGCGGCCAAATCAAACAGGTATGCTCAGAAGCAATTATATGAGAAATATGCTCCAAAAATGCTGAGTGTTTGCAGGCAGTATATAAAAGATTTACAATATGCCGAAGATGCTATGGTAAAAGGATTTGTAAAAGTATTTAAGCATCTGAAATCGTATAGAGGTGATGGCAGTTTCGAAGGTTGGATAAGGAAAATAATGGTAAGGGAAAGTATAAATCATTTAAGGAAAAATCAATTTATCGTTTATGATGATGCGGTGTTTGAAAACAATAATAACATAGGTGTAATGCCAAGTTCTGAATTGGATATTGCTCATATTCAAACATTTATTGATGATCTGCCCCAAGGTTACAAAACAGTTTTTATGTTATATGTGGTAGAAGGCTATAAACACAGTGAAATTGCACAACTGCTGAATATTTCGGAGAGCACTTCAAAATCACAATTGTTTAAGGCTAGAAAAATACTGAAAGAGCAGTTAAAAAAACAAAAAATTATTGGTTATGGGACTAAATAAATTTGAAGAACATATCAAGGATGCCTTTAATAATCGCACTATTAAACCATCTGATAAGGCATGGGTTAGCATTTCCGGCCAAATAGAAAAGGAGTCGGTATCTAATAAGTGGCCTTTGTATAAAATCGCTGTTGCCGCCGATTTAGTAGGCATATTTATTAGCTTATTGATATATTTTAATAATAACTCGCCAAGTATAGATAAGGATAATACCATTGTGAATAGGTCTAATAAAGATGAGGTTTTTAAGGAAGAAATTACAACCAAAATAAAAGAAAACACAAAAACCGAGATTGGGAAAATAGAAATTGATAATACTATCAGAAACGAAAACTCAAAAACAACACATTACAACAAAGAAATACCAGATAAAACAACTGTTGCCAATAATAACGATAATAAATCACAAAATGCAATAGGCATTTTAACATCTATAGAACAAGAAAAATTAATAGCGGTAAAAATATCCGGAGTTGTAGAAAAAGTTACAGCAATAGAACAACAGTTTCATTCGGTAACAGATAAAGAAATAGATTCATTGATAAAACAAGCTCAGGAGGAATTGTTGAGAAACGAATTATTTATGTATGACAACTACGTAAATGCTGAGTTGTTGCTTGCAGAAGTAGAAGGTGAATTAGACGAACCTTTTAAAAACAAATTGTACAAACTACTAAAAAAAGGAATTATAGAAGCGAGGATGGTAATTGCAGATAGGGAAAATTAATCACATTTAAAGTATTGGAAAATGAAAAAAAGTATCTTTTTATTAATGATGCTAATAGGTATTGGCATGCTAAATCTAAACGCTCAAGAGGTCAAAAGATCGAAAATTGAAATTCTAAAAGCTCAAAAGGAAAAGGTTGTTTTCCATGAGAAGGAGGCTCTAAAAAAGGAGGTTTTAAATATAAATAACCGCTTAGAAAAAGCTGAAATCACTGAGGCAGAAGCAAAAATACTCAAAAGAAAAGCAGCAAAAAATAGAGCTTTAAATATAGCCAACAAAACAGCTATTATAGATAACCATATTGCCCTTTTGGAGCGAAATGAGAATTATACTTTAAGTTGGGAAAAAGACAGCCTTTCAAATTCTAATATTGAGATTGGTTTTGGTTCCAGGGATAAGAAAAACTACTACCTTTCCGGAATAAAGATAGAAGATAATAGGCCCCGTAAGCCTAAATATGACATTAGAACACATTCAAACTTGGTGGTTGCTTTTGGGCTAAACAACGCCATTTTTGAGAACCAATCCATTGATGATTCACCCTATAAAATAGGAGGAAGTCGCTTTTTTGAAATTGGATGGAATTGGCAAACAAGGGTGTTTAAAAATACTAATTTTCTAAGAATTAATTACGGGATGAGTTTACAGTTTAATGGTTTAAAACCTACTAATAATAACTATTTTGTTGAAGACGGCAACCACACGGTTTTACAGGAATTTGATTATGACTTAAAGAAATCTAAGTTGAGGATGGACAATTTGGTTATGCCAATACATTTTGAAATAGGGCAGTCTAGGGTTAGACAAACCGAACATATCATTCGTTACCATACCTATAAAAAATTCAAATTAGGTTTTGGCGGATATGCCGGATTTAATATAAATACGGTGCAGAAGTTAAAGTATAGAAAAGACAACAAAAGGATAAAAGATAAAATAAGAAAGGGTTATAATACCAATAACTTCGTTTATGGTTTAAGCGGGTATATCGGGTTTGGAGATGCTTTGCTCTATGCGAAATACGACTTAAATCCAATTTTTAAAAACGCTCAAGAAAATCAGAATAATATTTCTGTGGGACTGCGTTTACATTTGTAAAGTTTTATTCTTGTAAAAACCCCCGAAAGGGCTTTGAGCCCTTTCGGGGTTATAATGTTGGGTTAAACTAAGGTTTGTAGCTTAGCTTTTATCTTTCGGTATCCTTAATACCTGTCCCGGATATATCTTATCCGGATGGGTAAGCATGGGTTTATTCGCTTCAAAAATAACCGGGTATTTCATGGCATTACCATAGTATTTTTTTGCAATTTTACTCAGGCTGTCGCCTTTTTCTACGGTATAAAATTGAGCTTCAGGTTCTTGTACGGCGGTAGTCATTTGGTCATCTACTGTAGATATACCTTCTGTATTACCTATTACCAAAACTACTTTTTCTCTGGTAGATTGATTTTTAGCCTCACCGGTTACAGCGGCTTTATCGCCATTTACTTCAATGTTTAGGTTTTTAACATTAAGTTGTAGGGCACTTATGGCAGCGACTAATTTACCTTCTTTTATTTTTGCCAATTCGGCTGCTTTAGCTGCATTTTCAGCTGCTTCCGCTTCTTCTGTTTTTCCGATGCCAAAAACTTTTGCACCAGCATTTTTAATAAATGAAAATAATCCCATATTTTTAAGTTTTATTTGTTAATAAATTAGAAGGGTAAGATACAATTTTTTTGTAAAGTTATAATTTTATTAAAGAACTCAGATCGACCGATATTCAACGTGATGCCATGCGTTTTAGGCAGAATATAGAGCGAGTTACACAAATATTAGCTTATGAATTAAGCAAAGAATTGCAATACAAGTTAGAAACCATACAAACACCATTAGGAAAAAAGAAAATAGAAGTTTTGGAAGAGCGGTTGGTAATTTGTTCTGTACTACGTGCTGGCCTTACCATGCACGGTGGGTTGCTCCGTATGTTTGACACTGCAGAAAATGCGTTTATTTCGGCTTATCGGAATCATAAGAATAATGAAGATGCCTTTGAGGTAGTGGTGAATTATATGACATCACCAAACTTAGAGGGAAAGTTATTGCTATTGGCAGACCCTATGTTGGCTACAGGAAAAACATTGGAAAATGTTCTACATGCTTTAGAAGATAACGGCAAACCAAAACAAATTCATATTCTATCAATTATTGGTGCCAAAGAAGGCATAGCACATATAAAGAATGTTTTTCCGGAAGACAGCCATTTGTGGATTGCAGCCATTGACCCCACATTAACTAAAAGAGGTTATATTATACCCGGATTGGGCGATGCAGGAGACTTAGCCTATGGCGTAAAGCAAGATAGAAAATAGTTAAACCAAAAAAACGGCTATTGCACCGGCTACCATTAAATAGATAAATACTTCTTTAAACCAATGATCAGTGGCCATTTGTAAATAATTGGTAAATAGGACAAGAGACGGGAAAAACAAAAATATAAATTCCGAACCATCCTTTACCGGAGCCGGAATGGATATAAAAATGCTCAGTGCCAAATGAACTAATACTAATATCCAAAAACTCTTAAATTCATTATTTACTGCCAGTACTTTTACCGTAGAAGAAAAAATTGTCCAGAGTAAGAGCGTTATTAGCAAGGTAATAGGTATTAGAATAGTAAAATTATTATATGCTGAATAAGAAAAGTTGGTGTTAAAAACTATAAAATCCGGTGAAAACTGATCTGTTAAAAAAAGATAGGTACCATATAAAAACAGTGGAACCATAAAGCCAACAATAGGAATAAATATGTTGCGGATAGTACGCCTTTCAAATATTAAAACCGCAGCTATGCATAAAATGAGATAGAGCATGCTAAAAGGATAAAAAATAGTAGCCAGACCTATGTATAATCCGCTTTCAAATATTTTTTCCCTAACATTTTTAGGAGAACGTAAGCTGTAAATTCTCCTAAAAGCAAAAAGAAGTATTAGATGTGTTAATATTAAATTTATATGAAGTGTTATATTGTGAAAAAGGGCGATAAGTATTAAAAAAATTAATAAATCATAAGCATTTTCTTTTACCAATTTGTTTTTGAAATTAATAAAATGAACCATAAAAAAACTGCCTATCAACAATAAAAATATAGCTATTTCTTTAAGCAAAAATGATGGGTTAAAGCTAAGTATATCCGCTTGAAAAGCAACTATTAGCATGATAAGCAATACGAATAAAACGATAACTAAGGTGTGAAAGGGCGTGGATTTATTAAAAAAATTGGCTAACATTGATATTTATTCATACTTTTGTGGGGTAAATATACTTAAGTTATGATTGCAAACAATATTTTTAGAGCTATAGGTGATTTTTGTACCAATATTTTATTTAAACCTTATGACTATTTTCGTTTTATAGACAACTGGTGGAGTTCAAATATAGTCAATACTGTTTTGTTCCTAATTGGTTCGGTGGCTATGATTTATTGGTTGGTACAGATGGTAAAGTTCAAAAGACAGGGTAGTACGGCAGTACGGTAAAGCCTTAAACATTTCTAACTTTTTGGGTAGTAAAAACAAACTAAAACGCTTTAAGGAAAACGAAACATTTTCTAATGTAATTCAACCCACACGGGCGGAAATCTTATCCGGTTCTGTTCTTAAAGGAAATTGGCATACACATTTCAATAATTCAAATCCCTTAGTGCTGGAGCTTGGTTGTGGCAAGGGGGAATATACCATAGCTTTAGCAAAAAAAAACAGAGACAAAAATTATATTGGTATAGACATAAAAGGTGCTAGGTTTTGGCGTGGAGCAAAAACCGCATTGGAAGAAAAATTAACTAACGTAGCCTTTTTACGTATTCAGATTGAATTGATTGACTATTGTTTTGACAAAAATGAAATAGACGAAATCTGGATTACTTTCCCCGATCCTCAAATAAAATTCAAAAGAACCAAACACAGGTTAACCAATCCTCATTTTTTAAAAAAATATCAAAATATTTTAAAAGAAAACGGCCTTATACATCTAAAAACGGATAGTGAATTTTTACATGGCTATACCTTGGGCCTTTTGGAATCCGGAAGCCATGAAGTTCTCTACAGTCATCATAACATTTACAACAATATAGATGCACCAATAGATGCCGTGGAGACACAAACATTTTACGAAAAGCAATTCTTAGCACAAGAAAAACCCATTACTTATATTAAGTTTAGGCCTAAATGTTAATTCATTTAAAGTTTATTTATGCCAACAGAAATCAATTTTTTTGAAAAAGTTTATCAGGTAGCTAGCCAGATTCCATATGGCAGGGTAACGTCTTATGGAGCCATTGCTTGCTTTCTGGGTGCAGCCAGATCCTCCAGAATGGTAGGTTGGGCAATGAATAATAGCCACAAAAACCATTTGGTTCCGGCACACAGAGTGGTGAATAGAAACGGCATACTTACCGGAAAACATCATTTTGGAGACACAAACTTAATGCAGCAATTATTAGAAAATGAGGGTGTTGACGTTAAAAATGATAAAATTGTAAACTTTGAAAAAATATTTTGGAATCCTGCTGACTATTTAACAGCGGATTTTTTCTCCGAACAAGATAAAAAGAACTAAAATATTCAGAAAATGGTGCTGCCTGATAGCAAAAAGGAAGTTTAATGATAGGGTACAACAAGTTTCCGAAAGCCAAGAGTTAAATTAATTTTCAATTCTTGTGAGTACTTAATTTTACAGGGGTTTTGTTGCTTAAAAAATCAAGTTAATAACAGAAAACGGAAATTTTTAATGCACTTTTTGTGATATAATATTTAAATAATCCAATAATTTTATCATATATTAGTTTAATAAAAAACTTTTAAACACTTGATATTATATATTTTTAGTAAATTGCGACCCAAAAGAACTGCCCATATGAAAATAATAAAATACTTCAGTTTTCTCATGCTTACTTTGACGTTAGGCTTTAATAGTCATGCTCAAGCAGATTTAAGTCACGAGTTTGGAATTATGGCCGGCCCTATTATCATGCAGACAGATTACGGTGAAAGATACCACCTGCCAAGTAGTACTATGACTAGCTTTGGAGTATCTGTAGTTCATTATTTAAGTTTTTACGGCAGTAATTACAATTGGCGAAACGGAGCCAGTTTTTTCTCAGATCATTTTAAACTAAAAACAGAATTATCTTATTACTTTACCAATGATTTAGAGCACAAAGGAAGGTATGTAGCTCCTGGTTCTACCACAGCAGAAGTTGATAAATTACGTGCTATGTCAGGAGAAACCAAGATGTTTAACATAGGCACACAACTGGAGTATTATTTTAAAAACTTAGAAGATTACGGTTTATTATTTAATGATAAAGAAAAATGGGCTCCATATATAAGTGCCGGTGTGCACTTTAACATGTTTAGTCCTAAATTAGAGAGTTCTATGGGCAACTGGGAAGCTGACCCCAGTGTGTTACCTCAAAAATGGCAGAACAATGTATATGTGAACAAGGACAATACTTTTTCTTTGACGCTTAGTGCCGGTACCAGATATAAAGTAGGCAGGATAGATCTTGTTTTAGATGCCCGTTGGCAGTATTTCTTATCTGATAGAATAGATGGGTTAGATGCCGTGGATGGCAGTAGTAAATTTAACGATACTGCAATTTATCTAAACTTAGGTGTTATATTTGATTTTGAATCTTTTAGATCAGAATATTAAACATGGTCAAGGGGCACTTATTTTCCTAATGCGTGCTTTAAATCATTTATCAGGTCATCTATATCCTCTATTCCTACACTCAATCGAATAAGGTTAGTATCTATACCTGTTTTTTTACGCTCTTTTTCCGGAATAGAAGCATGAGTCATCGTCTCAGGATGGTTGACTAAACTTTCTACGCCGCCTAATGATTCTGCTAAGGTAAAAACCTTAAAACTTTCCAATACTTTAAATATTTCCAATTTTTTTTCAAGTTTTAGCCGAAAAGATACCATGCCGCCAAAGGCTTTCATTTGTTTTTTGGCAATTTCATATCCGGGATTATTTTTTAATCCGGGATAATATACGGTTTTAACCTTTGGATGCCCCTCTAAAAATCTGGCAATAGCAAGTCCGTTTTCACAATGGCGTTGCATTCTTACATGCAGGGTTTTAATGCCACGTAATGCTAAGAAACAATCTTGTGGCCCGGCTACGGCACCACCAGCAAATTGGATAAAATGAATTTGTTCCGCCAGATTTTTATCTTTTACCACAAGGGCTCCCATTATCAAATCCGAATGGCCTCCAAGGTATTTAGTAACAGAATGCATAACTATATCTGCTCCTAAATCAAGTGGTATTTGTAAATATGGCGTAGCAAAGGTGTTATCAACAGCAACAAGTATGTCTTTATTTTTATCCTTTACTTTTCTGGAAATATCAGCTATATCAGCCATTTTTATTAATGGATTGGTGGGCGTTTCTATCCAGATTAGTTTTGTGTTTTTGTTCATTTTTTGTAGAACACTGGCAGTATTTTCCATGTTTACAAAATGGAATTGTAAACCGTATTTTTGAAATATTCTTGTAAACATTCGGTATGAACCACCATATAAATCGTCTCCGGCAATTACTTCATCCCCCGGATTTAAAAGTTTTAAAACTGCATTTATGGCAGACAGGCCAGACGCAAAAGCAAAACCGTGTGTGCCGTTTTCAATAGCGGCTAAGTTGCTTTCCAATGCAGTACGTGTAGGATTAGCGGCTCGGGAGTATTCATATCCTTTATGTTTTCCCGGACTGATTTGAGCGTAAGTGGAGGTTTGATAGATTGGCGGCATTACGGCTCCGGTAGAAGGGTCGTGTTCTTGCCCGCCATGTATAGTTTTGCTATTAAATTTCATTTTATAAACGTATTTTTTATATTTTAGCTAATAGGAATTCGTATATTGCTTTTTAAGCGTAATATTTAGATTCTTCTTATTTGGTACTATCAAACGATAAATTTTCTTATCGACTGATAATTAGCAACGCATGTTATCGGGTCAATATTAAAATTAAAATTTGCAAGAATGTAATTTTCGCATCCCGAAATGCCGGAGGCAAATATTTACGGATTTATTTAACCTTTTAACATTGAACTCCGTACCGTTGTCATTTTTTTGATAGACACTCATTTTTGAGGGTACGGTACTTAATGCCATCTTAAGCAAATGTACTCTTATAAAATCACAACAAAAAATGAGAAAGATATATTTTCTAAAAACCTGTGATACATGCAGAAGAATATTAAAAACCGTAAATATCGATGGTTTTATACTACAAGAGATAAAATCTGAGCCCATAACCGTAAAACAGTTAGCAGAATTATATAGTTTGGCAGGCAGCTACGAAGCTCTGTTTAACAAAAGGGCGAAAAAGTATAAAGCGATGGATTTAAAAAACCAAAATCTTAAAGAAAAGGATTACAAACAGTTAATACTGGAAGAATATACCTTTTTAAAAAGGCCGGTTTTTGTGGTAAATGGCAGAATTTTTATAGGAAATTCAAAAAAAACGGTGGGAGAGCTACAGCAAGCAATTGGGTGATGCTGCTTTTTTTAGCCCTGTTTTTGTATTTCCGCAGTTTCTACCGCTATACAATTCAAAAAAGCTTAAAACTTCTAATTTTTAGTCTAAATCTTAAGAAGTTTAAATGAGTCTGTTTTTATAAAAATTCATTTCATCTAAATATTGCCAGACTTTGTCCGGTAGCAACGGCCTTATATTTTTTCCTTCAGCTATAGATTTTCTGATAAAAGTTGCCGAGATTTCCATTATAGGAGCATCTATGCGGTGTATTTTTGGATTATTCTTTATCTCTTTTATAGCTGATTTACCTGTGTGAATACGCGGATACACATAGATTTCGTGATTTTCCAGAATTACATCATAATTTTTCCATTTGTGAAAAGAAACCAGATTGTCTTCTCCCATTATTAAATTGAACTGATGCTGCGGATATTTCTCGGTAATATAAGCCAACGTATTAACTGTATAGTTGGGCTGTGGCAGGTTAAATTCTATTTTGCTGGGTTGTAATTTTGGGTAGTCTTCGGTGGCTATTTCTGCCATAGCATATCTGTGATGATCTGCTAATAAACTGCTCTTTTTTTTAAAAGGGCTTTTGGGTGTTACCACTAGCCAAACGGCATCCAAATCGGAAAATTCTACCAAGTGGTTGGCTATGGCCAGGTGCCCAATATGAATGGGATTAAAGGTGCCAAAAAACAAACCTGTTTTCATAATTTTTTCCTTTTTGAACCTATGAAATCTGCCACCAGTTTTTCGGCTTCTTTAAGGGCAGTGGGTAAGTCGTAATTTTTTATAATATAATCAAACTGTGGTGCGGTAGCTAATTCTATCGAAGCCTTTGCTATTCGCATATTAATGCGTTCGTCACTTTCGGTTTTGCGTTTCTTTAACCTGATTTTTAATTCATCCACACTGGGCGGTTTTACAAAAACGGCTAGAGTTTCTTTAGGGAATTTTTCCTTAATGCGTAAACCGCCCGCCACATCTATATCAAAAATAACGTGTTTTCCCAAAGCCCATATCCGTTCTACTTCGTCTTTTAATGTGCCATAAAAATTATCACGATATACCTCTTCCCATTCTAAAAAATCATTGTTTTTTATATGTTGTTTAAACGTTTTTGTACTTATGAAATAATAATCTTTGCCATCTGTCTCACCTTTGCGTTTTTCTCTTGAGGTAGCTGATATGGAAAATGCCAGATTCAAATGCTTCAATCCGAGTAAATGTTTTACAATAGTGGTCTTGCCGGAACCGGAAGGTGCAGAGAAGACGATAAGTTTTCCTTTTTTCATTTATAATTGTGATAGAATCTTTAATCCTTGCCTAAGGTCATGCTTACTTTTTATGATTTCAAAAAATTGCAAAAAGCAACTGTGGCTTATACGTAACTTTACACTGGTACTTTAAACCATTTGCTTACATCATCAACCCGGATTGTTTTATTTTCTTTATCTGAGAACAAGATGTCTCTGTTTTTTAAAGCGTATAATGCCGTTATAAGCAAAGAGAACATGTCCAAATTTAACTTTTAAGTAACGGAATAGCATTAAAATAAAACAAATTGGTTAAGCTTCACATAATAAATAATTTGGGCTAGCTCTAAGCTCATAACTTTTGTTCTGCTAAAGCCTTGTATTTCATTTTATGTGTCATATCTAATTTACAATACGTTTAATAATTGTTCCTTTATCTTTTCTAGCTCATCTTTCATCTGTACTACTATTTTTTGCATGGGGGCAAAATTGGCTTTGGAACCAAGGGTGTTTATTTCTCTTCCTATTTCCTGGCCAATAAAACCTAGTTTTTTACCGTTAGAAGTAGGATTGTTTAATTCGTCTAAAAAGTATGAAAGATGGTTTCTTAAACGTACTTTTTCTTCAGTTACATCCAGTTTTTCCAAATAATAGATTAGTTCTTGTTCAAATCGGTTTTCGTCCACGCTCTGTTTTAATTCTTCAATGGCTTTATACAGCCTTTCTCTTACATTTTTTAACCGCTCTTCGTCTAAACAGTCTATTTGCTTTGTAAGTTGTTGTATATTATCTATTCGACATGAAAAATCTTTTTTGAGTACCAGTCCTTCGTCTTTTCTAAAGGTGATGACTTTTTCTATCGTTTTTAGCAGGGCATCAGTAATTTGGCTCCATTCGTCATCGTTTATATCTTCTACCTCTGTTTTAAGTACATCCGGCAAACGCATAGCAATGTTGAGCATATTTTCTTTATCTGATAGACCGAGTTTGGAGAGTTGGCCTAAATAATGTGATACTACCATTTCATTAATGGAAGTATGGCCTCCAATTTCGTTATTTTCTATAGTAAGAGTAAAATCAACTTTTCCGCGTTTAAGTTGTGTTGCCAGCAGGTTTCTTATCTCCGGCTCTTTCTCGCGATAAGCATTGGGTACTCTTATATTAAAATCAATGTTTTTACTGTTTAATGTACGTATTTCTATGGTAGCCGATTTTTGTAGTAATTCTACCTCGGACTTACCATATCCGGTCATGGATTGAATCATAAAAAGTATTTATATGGGCAAATTTACGTAAATTATTACTAGGGAAGTATTTAAGTACAAAGAATTGAGTAAAAAATAATTTGAACATTCCTAAGGGTAGATTTTTACACCGTAAACATTAGGTGTGGAACACTACGGCAATTTCATCTTACTAATAATCACATCTTTTGGGGGAGCTTGTCTGTTCCTAAATGCTACTGCTCGCTAAATCGGCTAGGAATAGGTTGTATAGGTAAATACCCATAAAAAAAGCCGGTATATTAAAAATATACCGGCTTTTTTAAAATTTACAAAATTCTTACTTATTCGCTTCGTAACGTTTTTCTACTTCATTCCAGTTAATTACGTTAAAAAAGGCTTCAATATAATCCGGACGTCTATTTTGATATTTTAAATAGTAAGCATGTTCCCAAACGTCTAATCCTAAAATGGGTGTTCCGCCACAGCCTACGCCCGGCATTAAAGGGTTATCCTGGTTTGGAGAAGAGCAAACTTCTACTTTTCCACCTTTGTGTACACAAAGCCATGCCCATCCGGAGCCAAATCGTGTAGCGGCAGCTTTTGAAAAAGTATCCTTAAAAGCGTCATAAGAACCGTATTCTCTTTCTATGGCATCTTTTAAAGGGCCGGACAGCCTGCCTTTGTCCTTTGGGTTCATAATTTCCCAAAACAAACTGTGGTTATAGAATCCGCCTCCGTTATTTCTAACTGCAGAATTGCCCATATCCAGATTGGTCAATATATTTTCAATAGACTTTCCTTCGAGGTTAGTGTCTTTTATTGCATTGTTTAATTTGTTGGTGTAACCTGCATGGTGTTTTGTGTAGTGTATTTCCATGGTTCTTGCATCTATGTGCGGTTCTAATGCGTCATATGCATAGGGTAGTTTTGGTAATTCAAAAGCCATAATGTTCTTATTTTAAAGTTCTACTTAGTTTCTCCCAAAAATAGTAATTTTTAAATACAAAAATAGAGTCATAAAGATAGAATGTATTTATTATCTGATAGATCGATTTTATTTATAACCTGAATTCGATTAATATTGTGACCACAGCTTTCTTTATTTTTGATTAGAAATTTTATAAAATTTTCGAGTAATATCAAGATATTACGAGGATATTTCTTCATGCTTTTAAGTGCAAATCTAAAGTATTCTATACGTTCTGTGAAAACAAGATTAACCGAATTCAGGTTTTTTATAGTTTATACAGCCGCCTCATTCACGTATCTTTTCCAGAGCTTTACCCACTGCAGAAAAACTAATCTGTTTATCCTTAAATTTGTTGAGCAACAATTCTTTTTCTTTTTCGGTGGCTCCCAATTGGCTCAGCATATTATTCAAGTGCATTTTCATGTGTCCGGCTTGAATTCCAGTGGTGGTAAGGGCTTTTAAAGCAGCAAAATTCTGAGCTAGGCCGGCAGCAGCAACTATTTGCATCAACTCCTCGGCTGTGGGATTTTGTAACAGTTGCAAGGACAGTTTTGCCAATGGGTGTAAAGCCGTTAAACCACCTACGGTACCTAAAGAAAGGGGTAATACTATTGAAAAAATAAATTCGTTATTTTTTATTTCACAGTGGGTTAAACTTTTATATTTCCCGTCTTTAGCGGCATAGGCATGTACACCTGCTTCCACCGCCCTAAAATCATTTCCGGTAGCTATTACTACAGCATCTATGCCGTTCATTATACCTTTATTATGGGTTACAGCCCGTAACGGTTCTACATGGGCTATATCCACAGCGGTTTTAAATTTTTTGGCAAACGTTTCCCCATTTTCACCAAGTTCTGCTATCGGACATCTTACTGTGGCTTTTACTAAGGATTCCGGAACATAATTAGACAAAATACTCATCACAATTTCTATATCTTCCTTTTTAAAGGCATTGGCTACAGCCTCTAAGCAGGAATTAATAAAATTAGCTCCCATGCTGTCTTTGGTATCAAAACGCAGATGTAATTGATAGTAATTTTTTAAAACATCTGTTTTGTCTTTTAATTCAATGGATAATATGCCTCCGCCACGTTTTCGCATATTGGTGGTTATGGGTTCGGTAACTTTTAGTAATTGCGGTTTTATTGTATTAAAATATTTTTCTAAATCATTCTTTTTACCTTTGAACATAAAGTGAATTTGTCCGCTTTTAACCGTATTTATCACTTCGGTTTTAAAGCCCCCTCGTTTTTTCCAGAATTTAGCGGTAAGTGCGGCAGCAGCTACTACTGAGCTTTCTTCCACAGCCATTGGAATAGCATAAGCCTTGCCGTTGATAACAAAATTAGGAGCAACGGCATAGGGCAGATAAAAGTTAGAAATAGTATTCTCTATAAACTCGTCATGGAGTTGCTGTAGTTTTTTGTTGGTATTCCAGTAGCGTTTTAAAATTCCTGCTGCTGTGGGGTGATTGGCTAAAAAAGTAGTTTTTAACCACTCTATTTTTTCGGTTTTGGACAGTTTGGAAAATCCATTTATTGTTTTGGCCATATATTGTAAAATAGAACGTGTCTTGGCCTACAAAGATAAGATAAAGATATTTTATTTAACTTAACAACCGTATTTTGCTCAAAATTTAGTAAACTTGAAGCTGATTTACCTAATTTGTACTTTATAAAATGAAAAAAATATCTTTACTGTTTTTATTTTGTGTTACAACACTTTTAGCCCAACATAAAGAGATAACCTTAGAAGATATATGGACGAAAAACACCTTTGGTACGGAATCTCTAAATGCTTTTCGGCCAATGAAAATGGGTGATTTTTACACTATTTTAGAATTTGACAATGCCACTCGGAGCACATTTCTGGCAAAGTACAGTTATAAAACTTTAGAGTTGACGGATACTATTGTTAATGCCAATTCCTTTCCTGATTTAGCCTATTTTGACAGTTATGAATTTAGTGATGATGAGGATAAAATACTGCTTGCTACACAGACAGAACTAATTTACAGATACTCTTCAAGGTCTGTTTTTTATATTTATGATGTCCACACCAAAAAATTAACACTGCTTACCGATAGAAAAGTGCAAGAACCCACTTTTTCTCCTGATGGAACGAAAGTGGCTTATGTAAGAGAAAATAATATTTATATTTTTGATATTGCTGCTCAAAAGACAACGCAAATTACATTTGACGGTACAAGCAACAAAATTATAAATGGTATTACCGATTGGGTATATGAAGAAGAATTTGCTTTTGTACGGGCTTTTGAATGGAGTAAAGACAGTAAATACATCGCTTTTTTACGTTTTGATGAGGCCGAAGTGCCAGAATTTTCAATGGATATCTATAAAAAATCATTATACCCTGCACAACAAAAATTCAAATATCCAAAGGCAGGGGAAAAGAACTCCAAAGTAACTTTTCATATATGTCATTTAGAAAATCGTAAAATTTCTTTTGTTGATTTGGGAGGCTACGAATACATTCCTCGTATCAAGGCTACTCAAAAACCTCAGGAATTTGCGGTAACTACCTTAAACAGACACCAGAATAACTTACAATTATTTTTAGTGACGGCTGACAAAGAATCATCACTTATCCTAAAAGAAACGTCAGATACCTATATTGATATTTCAGATTATTTGACCTTTTTAGAGGACAATAGTTTTATATGGCTAAGCGAAAAAGACGGTTGGAACCACTTATATCACTACAACCCTAACGGAAAACTGATAAACCAAATTACCAAAGGAGCTTGGGAAGTAACCAATTTCTATGGCTATCAGCCTGCTAAGCAGAAACTTTTTTACCAATCTACGGAAAAAGGCTCTATCAATAGGGCGGTATATAGCATCTCTATAAACGGGAAGAAGAAAAAATTATTAACTCCCAAAACAGGAACTAACTCAGCATCCTTTAGCAGTGATAAAAATTATTTTATCAATAGGTTTTCCAATTCTGAGACAGCACCTGTTTACAGTTTATGTACTTCCAAAGGAAAGGAGATAAAGGAACTAAAGAATAATCAACTTTTACAGAATCAGTTAAGTGCTTATCATCTTCCTGAAAAAGAGTTTTCTACCATTAAAGTAAACGATAATGAACTCAATATGTGGATGATAAAACCTGCTAATTTTGATGCCTCAAAAAAATATCCTCTGTTAATGTATCAATACTCAGGGCCGGGTTCACAAAGTGTTAAAAACAGTTGGAACAGTTATAATGATTATTGGTACTATCTGTTGGCACAGCAAGGATATATCATTGCTTGTGTGGACGGACGTGGAACGGGCTATAAAGGAGTGCCATTTAAAAAAGTAACTTATAAGGAATTAGGTAAATACGAAGTAGAAGACCAAATAGGAGCAGCACAAAAATTAGGCGATTTACCTTACGTTGATAAAAACCGAATTGGCATTTGGGGTTGGAGTTACGGAGGTTTTATGAGTATTAATTGTCTTTTAAAGGGAAATGATGTGTTTAAAATGGCTATTGCTGTAGCACCTGTTACCAATTGGCGTTTTTATGATAGCGTTTATACCGAACGTTATATGCAAACCCCTCAAGAAAATAAGAGCGGTTATGACGATAATTCACCTATAAATTATGTAGAAAAATTAAAAGGGAATTTGTTATTGGTGCACGGAACAGCAGATGATAACGTACACGTGCAGAACGCAATGCAACTTATAGAAGCTCTTGTTCAAGCGAATAAAGATTTTGACTGGGCGATGTATCCTGATAAAAATCACGGTATTTACGGAGGGAATACCCGTTTGCATCTCTATAAAAAAATGACAAAATATATTGAAGAAAACTTATAACTAACCAAAAATAAAAATTGATATTATGAGTGAAATACAAGTAAAACAAGGGCATCCAAAGGGATTAATGACCTTATTTTTTTCTGAAATGTGGGAGCGTGTCTGCTACTACGGAATGAGAGTATTATTAACACTGTATTTGGTTAAATCATTGATGAAAGGAGATGCTGAAGCCTCTCTTATTTATGGTGCATATACAGGCTTAGTATATGCTGCACCTATTTTAGGAGGATATATGGCAGATAAATTTTTGGGATATCGTAATTCTGTAATGCTAGGAGCTATCCTAATGGCTATTGGAGAATTACTTATTGTGGGAAGTGCCATAAAATTGGATTTTATTATGAACCCCGAAAACTATTTGTTAGTGGGAATGGGAATACTTATTTTAGGTAATGGTTACTTCAAAGCCAATATTTCTACAATTGTAGGAAAATTATATAAAGAGGGTGACCCTAGGAGAGATTCCGGATTTACAATTTTTTACATAGGAATTAATATTGGAGCTTTAATTTCTACTACCTTAGTTGCATGGGTAGGGGAAACTTACGGATTTGAATATGGGTTTGGCTTGGCCGGAATAGGAATGTTATTAGGATTGCTTATTTTCTTTGGAGGAAGAAATAACTATGCTGCTGCAGAAGGATTAGGAATTACAGAGGAAGGTAAACAGAAGATAGCAGGTATAAGCAAAGCAACTATTGCTACGGTAGTTTCTTTGTTGCTTATTCCGGTTGCTTATTTATTAATCAAAAATAACGATTTGTTGGGATATATTTTTATTGGATTATCTCTTTATATGTTCTATGTGCTTATAAATGCGGGTAGGAAAGCTGATTTAAAGCAAAATACAAATATTTGGAAAGACAGAATGATTGCTTTTGTGATTTTCTTCCTGATTAATGTTACTTTTTGGGCTTGTTTTGAGCAAGCAGGAACATCTCTAACATTATTTGCTGATAGAAATGTTGATAGACATATATTAGGTTGGGAAATGCCTGCCTCTATGACACAATTTTTTAATCCATTCTTTATCATTGTATTTGGTTCGATATTTTCTGTAATGTGGATTAAACTTTCAAAAATTGGTAAAAACCCAAGCATTCCTTTAAAGTTTGCTTTCGGTATTATTCAATTAGCTTTAGGATTTTTAGTTACGAAGATAGGATTACAGTTTGTAAATGATGCTTATCAAGTGCCTTTATTAACATTATTATTCCTTTACTTATTACATACTACCGGTGAATTATTTTTATCACCTATTGGATTATCAATGGTAACTAAATTAGCACCAAGAGAAGTGGCAGGAACAGCAATGGGAGCTTGGTTCTTAAGTAATGCTGTTGCTAATTATACAGCGGGACAAATTGCGACTCTAACTGGAGGACACGGAGCATCCGGTCAAAAATTGTCAGCTGCGGAAGGATTGATGAAATATACAGATACATTTTCTACAATAGGACTTGTATTGTTATGTATTGCTTTAGTTATTATTATTTTCAACAAGCCTATCAAGAAATTAATGCACGGAGTGGAATAATAATTTATAAAGAAATCAAGTGAAAATCATATACTTTTTAGTACTAAATTATTTTATGGCAATTTTTGTCATTATGTTGTTAATTACGGTCATTTTACATTTGTTGGGTATTGGTAAATATTAGGTATTTATTGCAGTTCCTTCGGCTTTTTTATTAAGTTCAAAAAAATAAAAACGTTAAGTGGTAAAAACTTAGTTTTTACTCAAGGAAGGCTATTATTTTAGATAGATAAGTTCTGTCTTTTGTTTATTTGTGGAGTGCGAAGTTAAAACAATCTTTATCAATTACTTGATACCTGCTAATAACCAACAGCCAAACGCTAAAGACCAACAGCTAAAGGCTAAAAGCCAAACGCCAACAGCTAAAAGCCAAACGCCGTTTTCTATTCGTATGTATGAGATTTAAAATTTATATAACTAAGAAAATAATATTATGATGAAAAAAGAAAAGAATTT
>PDWI01004577.1_pt1 | contig 18449 bp, 16 predicted proteins | sample 1430891 | NCBI WGS metagenome assembly PDWI01 (sample SAMN01162508, study PRJNA174530) | Oral metagenome, whole genome shotgun sequencing project. | biome: Marine environment; feature: Marine mammal; material: Swab sample of the gingival sulcus; isolation source: swab sample of gingival sulcus...
TTACTCAGTACTCTATCAACTTGTATTTTTCTACTAGCCGTAACCAACCCCATCTTGTGATTGATATTTAACTTATTCAAAAGACGATTAGCACCAGGCAACTGTTCTGCTTTAGCTACCATCTGATAAAATCCTCGTAAAAATTCTCTTCTCTCAAATTCGATCTCATAATTATTAGCCAACTGACAAATCCAACCGTTTTGGTTGTATCGGTTAATTCTATTAAACCAAATATCCTCAAAAAGATTTAAATCAGACTTCTTAATTCGAGTCCCTCGCTCTTCGAAACATCTGTCTAACATTTTAGAGCCTATCAATTCAGTGTTGACTAGAGTCCCATCCATATCAAACAAAAAATAATCAAATCGTTCTAAATTCATAATTCTATTTTACCATAACCTTTGATGCCAATTTTATCACTAATCTGATAGCGTTGAATCCTAATTTTACCAACCTCATTGCCACCAATCGTTGTTAAAATACCATTGTTGTTCTTTAAAACAAAGTTAGTGTGGCCGTCAAAAACACTATCATCTCTATAAATGACAATATCAGCTACCTTGGGTTGATAATTGCCATATTTCTGCCACTGACCGGCACTGATGAAGTATTCTTCTAGCGTATAAACTCCAGGAATTCGCCAGGAGCCAGAATGAGGATTGGAAAACGGCCGATTAGCCTCCTTCATCACCCAAGAAACAAAGTCAGCACACCACGGTTCTTTGACTCCTTCAGAGTATTTAGTCCCAGCTGACTGAGCCTGATATTCCGAGCGCAAGATATCAATAATCTTCTGCTGCGAGCTCGTCAACTGACCTTCCTGATAAGTCGGAAAAGCAAGCGGCTTGACGGCATTTTTTGTTTGATTAACTCTAGAATAGTTCAAAAACAAAACAGTTATCACTAAAATCAGCACCAAAGATATTATTAGTAAGATTTTATAAGCAAACAACAATTTCGATTTTCGTTTCATAAACTAATTATACTACTTGTGTTAAAATAAGTATATGAAAATCGCAGTCTTAATCGGAGCCAACTCCAACGAGCATCTTGTATCAATCGTTTCGGGAATTAATATTTATCAAAATTTAAGCGATAATTACATCAAAGAGCTAATTTATTTAGACGAATCTAATCAAGCTTTCTTGGTTGATAAAATTCCTAATAAAGTAGAGCTGGGTTATAAGCCAAGCAAATTAATGCCAATAAATTTTCCAACTGATTTAAAAAATTACGATTTAATCTTTCCAGTCATTCATGGTAATTTTGGCGAAGATGGCCAGCTGCAAAAAATCTTGGAACAAGAAAATATAAAATACATCGGTTGTGGCAGTAAAAGCTCTTATGATTGTTTTGATAAAACAGCCACTAAAAAGGTCTTGAAAGACATTGTTCCAATGACTAGCCATTTTGAAGTTAACTTAGAGAAAGTCAGTTTAGACAATCTAAAACTAGAAATAGATAAACTTATCAAAAGCCCAGACTTTAAAGATTTTTTGGCAAAGGCTAATCTGCCATTTTATGTCAAAGCCGCCAGGTCAGGCTCATCAATCGGAGTCGAAAAAGTGAGTAATGTCAATCAATTGGTCGATAACTTATTTAAAGTAGCTAGTCAGGTCGATCGCAAAATCCTAATCGAGCAGGCGATTGACGGATTGGAAATCGAATGTGCTATTATCGAAAAGAGTGGTCAATTATTAGCCTCAAAAATTGGTTTAATAAAGCCAGCTGATCAATTTTATAATTTTGAATCAAAATATAATGATCCAGAGTCAGAGACAATCATCATCGACAGTCCCAATCAACTACCGCCAGGCTTTGACTACCAAATATTAGAAACAATTCGACAGCAAGCCAAATTAATTTTTAAAAAGCTAGGCTGCTCAGGACTAGCTAGGGTTGATTTTTTCTTAACTAAAGATGGTTTTTATTTTAACGAAATCAATACTATGCCAGGTTTTACTAAAACTAGCATGTATCCAAAATTGATTACTAACTTAGGTTTTTCTTATTCAGAAATGTTAGACATTTTAATCAAAAATGCGAATAGTCAAGCTCACTAGAGAGCGCTAGAGAGCTGCTAGCTTGATGGCAGTACAGGGGTATGCATTTTTGCAATCGCCTCTCCTGGGGCTCGGAAATGGCCTTTGGCGGCGTTTTCAGTCAAAAAATAGCCAATTTTGATCGGATTTTGAGCCCAAAAAGCCAGTTTTGATGATTTTGAGCAAAAATAGCTATTTTTTAGTTTTTTGGGCGCTTTATTGTATAATGAAATTATGAAGAAATCATCCCAGAAAATCCAAAAATTCATTTATTTATCAATCGCCACCGCCATTGCTACCATCGCCCTCAAAGCCGTTACTTATTATCTAACAAAATCAGTTGGCTTACTATCAGACGCTCTCGAGTCGGGCGTTAATCTGACTGCGGCAATTGTGGCTCTGATTATGCATAAAATATCGTCTAGACCAGCTGATAAAAAACACAATTTTGGCTTAGGCAAGGCTGAGTATTTTTCTAGCATTATCGAAGGTTCATTGATTTTGGTGGCGGCCGGCAGCATTCTTTATCTGGCCATCCCAAAATTAATCAATCCTCAACCCTTAGAAAACATCAACCTTGGCTTTATCATTTCCCTAGTCGCCTCTGGCCTCAATCTAATAACCGCTCAGATTCTAATCAGACAAGGCCGCAAGTATCGCTCAATCATTCTCGAGGCCGATGGCAAACATCTGATGGCTGATGTTTGGACATCAGTTGGGGTGTTGATTGGAGTGGTTTTGGTCAAACTAACTGGATTCAATCTACTTGATCCAATCTTGGCAATCTTGGTGGCGGCTCACATTATTAAGGAAGGAGTTGAGCTAGTGTCGCGCTCAATTGAAGGCTTGCTCGATATCGCTATCCCAGAAACTGAACGTCAAAAAATTGAACAATATCTAGACAGTCTAAAACAGGAAGACATTGGTTATCACAAGCTGAAAACTCGCCAATCTGGGTCCAAGTGGGACATTACACTTCATCTGTTAGTGCCGGATGATTGGACGATCTATAAAGCTCATCAAAAATCACATCAGGTCCAAGCCGAAATCGTTAAAATGTTTGATAATCGGATTTTTATCACCATTCACATCGAGCCCAAAAGCCATAGCTTGGAATAGCGCTAAAGCTTGCAAAAATCGACTTTTGCTAGTATAATACCACCATTATGTTACAATTTATCGCAATGTTAGCCCCAGCAGTTTTGGCCACAGCATTTTATAGCCACCTGCACGATCACAAATTTTCAACCAAAAAGCAAATCAACCTTTATGCTGCTTTTTTGATTTTCATCAATTTAGCTTGCTATATTTCGTTCATGTTCTTGTTTGGTTACAAAAAAGTTCGCTTCAGTGACACTCTGTTTATTCAATATTTGAGTCTAGCAACCGGCATCGCTCTTGTTGCTCCAATTTTGGTTAGCATGCTCAATCTTAAGTTATCAATAAAGGTCAGAAAGCATGGCAAAAAAATATAAGCACAAAGCAAAAAGACGAATAAATATCTTTTTTACCTACTTCTTGCTGTTTCTAACAGCCCTTTTTTTGGTGATAGTCTATTATAAAAGTCGTAACTTTAAAGGCGCTAAAATTGATGAACTGATGTTCTACTTTACAACTGGGCTAGTTGATTCCAACTCAAGCAGCATTACTGACGCAGTCCGAGATAATTTATTCTTGCTAGTAGTTGCCTTTTTGGTAGTCATCTTACCAATTGTCAATTCTTTTCGTGAGAAAATCAGCTTTGAGATTGATTTTTCAATCTTGGGTCGCAAAAAGCACTCAGCTGAAATAGTTTTTTCTGAGGAAAGCACCAGACACAAACTACATTATGCACTGGTAGTGTTTACCATTGCTACTTGGCAACTAATGAGCGCCTTTGGCGTTCAAAGCTATCTTTATGCTTTGACTGAGACTTCGCAGATATATGAAGAAAATTATGTCAGACCAGAAACAGTCCAACTCAAGTTCCCCAAGAAAAAACGCAACTTAGTCTATATTACGCTAGAGTCAATGGAAAACACCATGGCTCAAATCGACAACGGCGGCCAAGCCAACCAGCCAATCATTCCTGAATTGGAAAAGTTAGCATTGACCAATACTTCCTTTTCTAACACTGACAAACTAGGCGGCGCTCTGCCTGCTAAAGGCACAACTTGGACCGTAGCCGGAATGACTGCTCACTCAGCAGGCGTGCCTTTGATGGATTCTATTCGCAATAACATGGGTTATTTCACAGACTTCTTGCCTGGAGCCTACACCCTAGGACAAATCTTAGAAAAAGAGGGCTACAACCAGACTTTTGTTATGGGGTCAAAAGCTAGCTTTGGTGGACGAGATAGATTATTAACGCAGCATGGCCATTATCATATTTATGATTATGACTATGCTCAAGAGATTAAGAAAATTGATAAAAATTATAAAGTTTGGTGGGGCTATGAAGATAAGCGATTGTTCCAGTACGCCAAAGAAGAAGCTACTAGACTTGCAAAATCAGACAAGCCGTTTAATTTGCAGCTGTTGACTGTTGACACCCACTTCACTGATGGATGGCTTGATGAAAGCTGTGAGACGCCTTATGAAAATCAATATAGCAATGTTTATCACTGTTCTTCAAAGCAAGTTTATGATTTTGTTAACTGGATTAAAGCTCAGTCTTTTGGTGATAACACTACCATTATCTTGACCGGCGATCATCTCGGAATGCAGACCTCTTACTATCGCGGATTGATCAAGGACGAGACTTATGAGCGAACTATTTATAACGCTTTTATTAATCCGGTAGTGAAGCCAGTTAAGAGCAAGCAACGGTTATTTAGCTCGTTTGACATGTACCCAACAACCTTAGCGGCGATTGGAGTAGAAATTCCTAATAACCGAATGGGGCTTGGTGTCAACTTATTCTCAAAAGAACCAACCTTGGTTGAGAAAATGGGTGGAATTGAAGAGCTCAATCTAGAACTAGCCAAGAAATCAGATTTTTACTCAAACCATATTTTTACTACTATGGCCGAGGATGACACAAACGGCATCAACGAGCTCAAAGACATTAATCATCAAAAACAATCATTATAAAAAAGCCCCTCTAGGGGCTTTTTTATAATGATTAGCTTTCTTTAAGTTTCTGGAGCAAATCTTTTATTATTGCCTCTGCTTGATTTTTACTAAGCAGTTTTTGACCGTCAAAGATAGATTCTTTAATTTGCTTAACCGCCTGCTCTAAATCATCATTGAGCACAAAATCATAATAATCAACCGACAATATATATTCTAGCTCGTTTATGGCAGTTTCCTTGCGTAAGGCCCAATTCTGCTCAAACTCTTCTAGGCTGTCATAGCGATTGAAGAAGCGCCCTTTCCAGACCTCAAAACTTGGCGGTAGAATAAAAATTCCTCTTAAGTTATGATTTAGATCATGATACTCAGCCACGCCTTGAATATCAATGTCGGTAATTGGTAGCTGATTATTATCAATCGCTCGTTCAAACTCGGCCAAGCTAGTACCGTAAATCTTATCGTGAACCTGCTTTACTTCAATAAACCGCTTATTATCAAGCATTTCTTGCAACTGAACTTGGTCAATAAAATGATATTCTACTCCATCTCTCTCCATCACTCCATTATTGACCCGTTTGGGTCGAGTAGTATGAGACACTAGATGCCGAAATCGATCGTCTTTAAGTAGCTCATTCTTGATAGTGTCTTTTCCGGCTCCAGCGATTCCAGCTAAGAATACTGGCTGAGCTTGAGTTATTACTTTACTAACTCGAACTGGAGCTTTATAATTTTTTATTAATCTTTCTAACTCTTTCTTCATAACTTCCTTTATTAAAACGACAAAGGTAGTTGACTTTTCGGTTTGCGTGTGGTAGCATTATTGTAGGTTTGTATTATTTCTCTATTTCTACGTTAAATAGAGAAATTTTTATTTGGAAACTTTTTATTAAAAATCGTATAACCATCCAAACCTCCTTTCTACCACTTTTTTGTAAATTTGCCAACGCCTTTGTCGCTAAGACAATTATACCACAGCCTAATCCCGTTTTAGCATCACCATAAAAGCTTCGCTTGGAATATCTACTTTTCCAAACCGCTTCATTCGCTTCTTACCCTTAGCCTGCTTTGCAAGCAGTTTTTTCTTTCGGCTAACGTCACCACCATAAAGATAGCCAGTCACATCTTTGCGATAAGCCCTAATATCATCACGAGCAATAAATTTGCCTCCAATCGCTGCCTGGAGCGAAACCTGGAAGTTCTGTTTTGGAATAACATCCTTTAACTTAGCAACCGTCTGCTTACCAATAGCGTAAGCCTCGGTTCGATGAACCACAATACTCAGAGCATCAACAATTTTGCCCGAGACATAAAAATCCAACTTAACCAAATCATCGGTCTGATAGCTATCAAATTCATAACCAAAGCTACCATAACCGCTAGTAATTGACTTCAATTGATCATAAAAGTCGGTCAATAAATTTGCTAATGGTGCCCGAAAATCGATCACCGCTCGTTTATCAAGGTAAGAGATATTTTGTTGCAAACCTCGTTTGGAAATAATCAACTGAATCACCGAGCCGACATAATCTTTGGGCACAATAATCTCACCTTTAATCCATGGCTCTTTGATTGAATCGATCGAGACCATGTCAGGCAGCTCTGAAGCTGATTTGACCGTCAGCTCTTCACCTGTTTTTAAAACAACTTTGTAGTCAGTCGATGGGTTGGTTAAGACCAAATCAAGATCATATTCGCGCTCTAGGCGCTCTTTAATAATATCCATATGAAGCAAGCCTAGAAAGCCGATCCTAACTCCAAAGCCAAGCACTGGCGAATTTTCAATATCATAAACCAGCGCCGAATCCGACAACGAGATCTTATCAACCGCATCTTTTAGTGCCTGATAATCCTCATTGGAAGTTGGGAAAAACCCAGCAAACACAAACGGCTTGACCTCTTGATAACCTGGTAGTGGCTTTACTATATGTTCCATAAATTGCATCCTTGATATCTAGAATTTGGATAAGGCGGTGCATCCGAACCTTTTAAGGGACCAAGACCCCAATCCTTATCATAAACCGATTTTCTTTTTAATAGCTTACACCAATCATTAGGAATCCTCGTTACTCTAACTTTATAGCATTCTGGCTCTGTGTCTTCTATCCAAGGCAAATCTCCGTGATACATATAGCAAGTTTCTACTTCTGTAGATAATAAAGCACCAATTATAAAGAGACTTCCTAATATACCAAACACAATTGCAACTCTTCCAATATTATATTTCTCAAAGTATTTTTTCATCTTAAAACTCCTCTATCATTTGAAATTGATTAGTTTGCTGATATTTATTATAAGCTCTAATTATCTTTTTAGTATAATCATCAACCTCTTCTGATTCTAAAGCTTGATTAATGTTAAATAATTTTATATTTTCAATCTCATCATCACGCCTGGACTGATCCTCGACCCACTCGTTAGTAAAGAAGGCCATAGTAAAAGGCTGAGTTTTGCCATCGGGATATTGAAAAACTCTGTTTTTGCCAGACATAGCCGCATACGGCGTCAAAAGCTCAGGTTTTGTAACCAATCCAGTCTCTTCAGCCAATTCATTTACCGCTGCCGTGGAGAAACTATCGCCAACTTCTGCGTGACCGCCAGGAGTGGTATATTTTTCCAGACCAAAAGGCTTGACCAAGCGAATTTGCCCTTTCTCATCAATTGCCAAAACATCAACCGTTATAGTTAGTAGTAGCTTCTGACCAACCTTCTGCCGCAATTGCCAGACATAAGACCCTACATATCCCATTATCTAACCTTTTTTAAATCTCCATTAATAACTGTTGGTCCAAAACCATGGATTTCATCGTATAAGATTCCCTCCGGAATATCGTTCCAAAGAAATATCTTTTTATGCTGATTAAAAGCATCATACATTTCCAAAAAAGTCGCTCCGCCGATATAATTCGGTTGGCCATGCTTTTCATAATTCAAAACCAGGACTGCATCAACCCCAGAAGTCACTTTTTGACTTCGCTCAAACATCTTGCGCTTGAACTCAACATGATCTTGCGCACTCAAAGCTGAGGCCTCTTTCTCGGCGTTTGGATTATCAAAGGAGTTTGGCAACTCAATCTGATGTCCGGCCAATTCCAACTTTTGTTTGATTGGAATAACTTTAGGATAAAAAGCTTTTGAACAAATAATAAATATTTTCATTTTAGCGCTCACTTTCTTTAATTACATTCTTATCTATTATAAGATTATCACCATCCACTGCCATATCATAGCCCTCATTAATCAGATATTCTCTAGCATCGTCTGACATGTGAGTCGGCAGAACCTGACAAGTTTGACGGTACCTTTTGACTAGTTTCTGATAAGTTTTAGCCCCCATATGACCGCTAGTGTCATCTATGAAGCTAGTGTCAATAAAAGCGATATTAGATTGCTTAATAATCTGCTCAATACCAGAGCAAAGAACACTGTCGCCAGTGAAGCCAGCTTTATAACCACTTTTCTCTACAACATAACCGAACGCTTCTATATCTTCGTGTTCAACTCGATAAGCAGTTATCTGATAACCCAACTTATCTACAACCTTGCCATCATCAACCTCAATTATTTCTAGTCCAGATTCAGCCTTAGTTCTTTGCCAAATGCCCGGATAGGCCAAGTTGACCAGCTGTTTCATATTCTCTTCTGCTCCGGGCGGCGCAATCACAATAATTCTTTTGTTGTCTGACTTTTTAAATCGTTTCTCTAATAACAAAATCACCAAATCAAAAAAGTGATCAGCATGAAAGTGAGTAATTAAACACAGCTCAACTGCAAAAACATCAAGATCCAAAGCTCGCATTCTTTTAGTCACACCAGGCGGACAATCAACTCACACTTTGCCATCAATCAAGAAACTAGAATTAAAGTTCTTGCTTAATACTGAGCCACTACCTAAAATTGTTATTTTCATACTTAATTCTTATTCCTTAAATATCTTAACAATATAAAAGCTGAGCGTTCTTCATGCATTGAGCCATTGATGATCATTTGCTCTACTTCCTGATAGCTAAACCAATGATCAGTTTCAATCATCTCACCATCTTCTAGCTGTTGACCACTATCATCTTTATTAAATTCCCCAACTGTAAAATAAAGCAGATCCCATTTGACAGTTACGCCAAGTGTTGATTTGGTCAGAAATTCTACATCACCGACATTATAACCGGTTTCTTCTAAAGCTTCTTGAACAACTTTTTGTTTAGCAGGAACAATCACATCTTGGTCGGTTGCCAAAAATTGCTGATACTCAGCCAAACTATCAAAAACTTTACCACCGGCTAAGCGCCAATCATAATCATTTAACTCGTGACGAAATTCGCGAGTTAAAAGAATTTTCTGATTCTGTTTGTCATCAATAATAATTCGCACACCAGGCGCTCGAATCGCTCGCTCCCAACCTTTTTCATTTTGTTCAAAATAAAACAAATTGCCTACATAAACTGTTTGCCAGTCACTCTGTTTTTTAGATTTTGTTTTTTTCATTTTCAATCCTTCCCCTTAAAATACTTCTTTAGCGTTATCGTATCACCAACTCGGGCTTCTTTGGTCGATTTCAAATTGGTTACAATATAGCCAATTTGACCGGATTGGAGCTGTTTTGATGGGGTCATTTTAGGGCGAAGCTGGCCGACCTCTAACGCAAAACCATCAGCTTTAGTAGCCAGCATCTTGATTTGATTGTTTTTGTCAATTTGACCATCGACAATTCGGACATAGAGCACTACTCCGCGATAATCATCATAATACGAATCAAAAATTAAAGCCCTAGTTTTGCCATAATCACTAGTTGGCGGCGGAACTTGTTTTATCACCTCATCCAAAATCTGCTCCACATTTTGACCAGTTTTGGCTGAAACCCGCAAAATATCATCATAATCACAACCAAGCAACTCTATCACTTCTTTACTAACTCGCTCCACATCTGCCGCTGGCAAATCAATTTTGTTAAGAACTGGGATAATCTTCAAATCAGCTTCCATCGCTAAATAAATATTAGCTAAAGTCTGAGCCTGAACTCCTTGCGAAGCGTCAACCACCAAAATAGCACCTTCACAAGCTGCCAAAGAACGAGATACTTCATAAGAGAAATCGACATGTCCTGGAGTATCAATCAGATTAAGTTGATAGCCCTGATAGTCCATAGTTACCGGCGCTAACTTGATCGTAATACCTCGCTCTTGTTCCAATTCCATTGAATCAAGCAGCTGAGAGTGCATATCGCGCTTGGCGACAGTGCCAGTAATTTCTAGCAACCGATCAGCTAGTGTACTCTTACCATGATCAATATGGGCAATGATACAAAAATTACGAATCTTGTCCATTTTTAGTCTTTCTGACTGGCTTTGGGAATAATATCTGATAAGCTCGACCAATAATAATGTCAGCTTCTTTTAGTCTAAACAACTTGGCTACTAAAATATAAAATAATCCACTCAGACCACTAATTACAATAAACCGAGGCAAAGTACTGAGCAAACTTTGGTCAGTCGCTCTGAGTGGCATCATTCTGACCAAGTAATAAGTGAAAAATCCCATTGCCAAAACTGATATAGCAATTTTACCAGCCACTATCAAGAAATCTTTATCAATAATGCCGTCTATTCGTCTTCGCAAAATAAACGATAAGATTATGACCTCGACCAAAGCGGTAATCGATTGAGCCCAAGCTAGCCCCAGAGCGTTAAAATTGAGTACTTGAGTGAAATAGACTGCCAAAAAGATATTGAGCCCAACCGCCACAATAGAAACCACAAAAGGTGTTTTAGTATCTTGCTGAGCATAGAAAGTTCGAGCGATGATGTGATAAATTGAACGGAAGAAAATTGCTACAACTAAAGCTCCAAACAAAGTCGCCATTAGCTGGTTACCACCATTCTTGATAAAGTTGACCAAATAGCCTCGAGTGAAAAAAGCAATAATTGCAATCGGCAATGAAATGAAAATAATCGTTCTTAAGACTAGCTGGACCTCTTTTTTGAACTCAGTGATACGACTCAAGCCTAATTTTTCCGTCATTGAGGCAAAGGCAGCATTGGAAATCGCCACCCCGATCAAATTAATTGGCATCATATGAAGAGTCATGGCCTGGTTGTAAGAGCGAATTGTACCCGAAGCCATATGAGAAGCTAGGCGAGTCTCAACCAAACTATTGAGGTAATCAACCCCCTGATCTAACGACCGTGCTGGAAAAATCCTAAGCACCTTGCGAAAGCCCTGATTTTTCCAATAAATTTTGAACCGATAATCAAAACCGAGCCCAATCAAACCAATCACTGATATTAAAAGCTGCAAAATAGCGCCCAATAGCACACCCAAGGCTACGCCCATAATGCCGCCCTCAAAGACCTGCCAACCAAAAATGTTGATACCATCAATAAAGAACGAAGCACCGATAATAATTCCTAAATTATAAATAGTTGGCGCCAGAGCATAAAACACATAGCGACCAAATGACTGCTGCATACTGGACAAAATTCCACCAATTGAGAACAAAAACGGATTAAGCGCAATAATCCTCATCATACTAGCTGCTAGCGATCGAGTTGCCTCGTCTAGACCAGGTCCAGCTACATATTTCATCAAGGGATCGGCAAAAATGATAATAACTAGTGATATCACCAACGAAACGATGCTCATGAGATTGATCATTGAACTAGCAAGCTCCCAAGCTGGTCGATTGTCTTTATATCTTTTATCGCCTCGCAGCTGATTAAAGACAGGAATAAAAGTAACCGTCAAAGCTCCCGAAACGATAATCGAGAACATAAAGTCGGGAATCTGAAAAGCCACTGTGTAGGCATCGATTCCAGTCGGGTAAGTATCATAATAAAGTCCATTTAGCAACCGATCGCGAAAAATACCAAGCAAGCTCGAGAGTAAAGTCGAGCTTGCCAGGATGATCGCCGCTAGTTTGACGCTTAGGCGACGATTTACTAATTTGATAACTTTATCAGCATACTTTTTCATTTGTCAGATCTCTAGTGAAGCTTTGCCTCTTTTGGTAACTTACAACCCTCCAAAATAGCCGCCACTTCTTCTGATTCTAGAGTCTCTTTTTCTAATAACTCCTGAGCCAATTTGTCTAGATATTTGCGGTTTTCTGTCAAAATCACCTTAGCTCGTTCAACCGATTCCTTGATCAGTTGAGCCACTTCTTGATCAATCAACTGAGCAGTTTTTTCTGAGTAAGGGCGAGTATGAGCCATTTTATCAAACACCATGCCACCATTATCATCATGAAAAACCTGATCTCTTAGCTGCTTACCCATACCCTGCTCAATGATCATATCGCGAGCGATCTCAGTTGCTTTTTGCAAATCAGAGTGAGCGCCGTTAGTAACGCCATCAGCACCATTAATAATCTTTTCAGCCTGGCGACCGCCCATAGCTCGAGCCAAAATGTCTTTGTATTCATAAACATTCTTATAACTCTTGTCATTTGGCGGGATAAACCAAGTTACGCCACCAGTGCCACCGCGCGGAATGATAGTTACTTTGTGAACTGGATCAGAATCTGGTAAAACATGACCAACTACGGCGTGACCAGCCTCGTGCCAAGCTGTCAAGCGGCGCTCAGCCTCGGTCATAGCTTTGGTTTTGCGCTCTGGACCGATAGCAATCTTCTCAAAAGCTTCAGTCAAATCATCAGAGCTAATCTTTTTATGATTACGACTAGCAGCAATAATAGCTGCCTCATTAGCAATATTAGCCAAGTCCGCACCAGATGAGCCAGCCGTCTTGGCAGCTAGTGCGTCAAGATCAACCGATTTTTCAGCTGGCTTGTTCTTAAAATGAGTTTCTAAAATTGCCAATCGATCAGCTCGCTCCGGCAAAGCAATCTTAACTTTGCGATCAAATCGTCCTGGCCTTAGCAAAGCTGGATCCAAAACATCAACTCGGTTAGTAGCTGCGATCACAATCACATTAGCATCGTCCTCAAAACCGTCCATTTCTACCAAAATCTGGTTTAAGGTCTGCTCCCGCTCGTCGTGTCCGCCGCCCATACCAGAGCCTCGTTTTCGTCCAACAGCATCAATCTCATCAATGAAGACGATTGCTGGTGAATTTTTCTTAGCTTTTGAGAACAAATCTCGCACCCTAGAAGCACCAACACCAACAAACATCTCGACAAACTCTGAACCAGAGATTGAGAAAAACGGCACCTCTGCCTCTCCTGCCACAGCTCGAGCCAACATTGTTTTACCAGTACCCGGAGCACCAACCAAGATTACGCCAGTTGGAATTTTAGCTCCTAGCTGTTGATATTTCTTGGGGTTCTTTAAGAAGTCAACCACCTCAAACAAATCTTTTTTGGCATTTTCACTACCAGCAATATCATCAAACTTAACTTTTTTCTTATCTAGTCCATAAAGTCGAGCCTTACTCTTGCCAAAACCAAGCGCCTGATTGTTTTGACCCTGGGCTCGGTTGACCATAAACATCAAAAAGCCAATTACTAAAATCGCTGGAATCAAGATTGAGCCAAGATTTAGCAAAATCATACCAGTTTGAGACGGTTTCTTAATCTCAACCTCAACTTTGGCGTCCTTGTTTAGACCTTGCTCATAAATAGTACCTTCTTTGTCCTTAACAAACTTCAAACTAGGCTTTTCATCACCCTTTTTAGTCAATTTGACCTCATTGCCCTCAATTTCCATCTTTGAAATTTGACCTTTGTTAGCTCGCTCAATCGCCTCAGTAATACTGATTGACTTGAGCGGAGTCATATCATTGGTCATAGCATAAATGACTACCCCTACAAAAATCAAACTAATAGTTAAAATAATAGCTCGGATAATCTTTTCCTGCTGCTTGCGCTGCTTAATTTTCTTGCGTCGTGAATTTTTATTAAACATTTTTCCTCTTTCTTTTTACAATACCAAAAATAATGTCGTACTCACTAAATATTACCACATTTTGTCTTTTTTTTAAACAGTTAAACTGATTGTTTAAGCAGTTTTTTGTTTAAGGCCAGTTTCGATTTTGGCGGAAATGATTTTGCCAAAAGCCGAAAATAGCGGAATTGCCAAAATAATGCCAAAAAAGCCAAATAAACTATTACCAATTACCAAGCCAACTAGCACCCAAAATGGATTGAGGCCAACTGAGTTGCCCAAAACTCGTGGGTAAATAAAATTGCCTTCAATTTGCTGCAAAATGACAATAAAAATTAGGAAATAAATAGCCTGAGCTGGGCTAACCACAAATAATAGTAAGGTTGAAATCGGAATGCTAACATATAGGCCAAACAATGGCACAAAGCTTGATAATCCGATCAGAGCGCTGATTAACTCGGCGTAAGGGAAATTAAAAACCCTCATTCCAATGTAACAAAGACTACTCAAAATTATTGATTCAATAAATTGTCCTTGAATAAAACTCTTGAAAGATTGGTTAACGATTTTCAAGAAATCTCTAGTTTCTTGATAATATTTTTTGGGCAAAAAAACTTTGAAAAAGTTGGAGATTGTTCGGACTAAATACTCTTTAAAAACTACCATATAAATAGCTAGAGCGATGGTCAAAATTGTGTTTAGAAGACCAAAAGCAAAATTAGTGGCGATCGTACCAATAGATTGAAGAGATTGGTAAAGCCAGTTTGAAGCTGACTTAGTAGTGTTAACATAACCCTGTTTGAGCTGCTCAACCGCCCACGCTGGCAAACGATCACTCAACCACTGATTGGCCGACGAGCCAAAACTATCAATATTCTTGGTTTGATTGACTAGACTAACCACACTAGATGTCAGATTAGGCAAAGCCACAAAAGCAATCACCGCTACCAATGAAAGCAGCAGCAAAAAACTGATTACCACTGAAATTGTGCGCTTGACCTGATGTTTTATCTTAACTTTCTTGAACAATTTTTCAATATTTATAACCAAAATATTAATCACGAAAGCCAGCATAAAAGCAAAAATAATCGGATTTAGCACCTGAACCAAACGCCCCGCCAAACCAATAATATCAGCTAGTCTTAGAAGCAAAAAATATGCAACAACACCAGTTAAAGTAACTGTCATCGGCACAAATAGCTTGTCTTTGTTTTTAGAATCTAACATAGTTAACCTTTCTCTAATCTTTATTGACATTATACCTGATGATGTTAGAATATAAAAGTAGTTTTTGGAGAGGTGGCCGAGTGGTTGAAGGCGCACGCTTGGAAAGCGTGTATGCGGGTCAAACTGTATCCAGGGTTCAAATCCCTGTCTCTCCGCCAAATTAAAAAAGACTAATTCATTAGTCTTTTTTAATTTGACAGATAGACGGGATTCTAGAACCCTGAAAAATTTATGAAATAAATTTTTGGGTTCGTGCTTTGCCAAGAGGTAGAGAAAAGCAAAACCGTTAGGTTTTATTTTTCTAAACCGACTGGCAATGCAAGGGAGTGAAGCGACCGCTTTTTCAAAGCGAAGCAAAAGAAAGTAAGTTTGAAGAGTTTATTTCTTGTAAGCGAAGAAAGCAAGCGAGTATAATAAAGCATAATGCCTATGGTTGCATTTCATTAATGTTATTTGTATTATTAACTTAAATATATACTAAAAAGCAAACTTTATAAAGAGGAGATGATGAACAATCCCAATATAATGAGTATCCCAACACAAGAGGGTAATAGAGTCGAGCAAAGGTCTGAAGATTATGAGATAGTGTCTAAATTAAGTCCTGAATCAATTGCAGAATTATACAATGCGTATAAAGAAGGCAAGGTAAACGATGAAGAATTATCGGAGTTACTTTCTGAACTTAAAGAATTCAGTCTAGAAGATCTAGAGTGGTTCTATGAAAATCTATCAGAAAAGTCTGCCAATGAGCTAATAGATTTCTTAACATTTTGCTTTAGACTAATGATTCCAAAAAAAGTTAAGATAGAATTTGCTCAAAAAAATCCTGAGACACTATTGAAAGAAGATTATCCCATCTATAAGGCCATTCATGATGAAAATGGAAATAATTTTTATTACGGGAAATACCCTTTTGAAAACCAAGAATTAATTGAGATCGTATTTCCTGAGAGCAAAAATATATTTTCAGATACACCAAACAACAAAAAAGATCAATTGATAGATTATTACCCACTCGAGAATAACGAAGAAAACCTAGATGAATTAAGGAGATTGCTAGCCGCGGAAGACCTCGAAAAGATTAAAGAGACATTGGAGCATTCTTGGTTAGTTAGCCAGCTCTTTTTAGAGGACTTGATTGATGCTAAAGAAATAAGTCTAATAAAAGAGTACTCTCATATCTTTGATATAAGAGATAAGGAATCGTTGGAGAAACATTGCCGAGACATTAATGATCTAAAACTATATCATTATTTAATTGATGACAGAGAAATAAAGAAAACTAAAGAAAAACGCAAATATCTCGATATAGCAAAAGGAAAAGTAGACGCTTTGTTTGAAAATGAGCTACCCAAATTGACTCTTGAAAAGAAGGTTAAAGAAATGTTAGAGCAAAAAGGCATTAATGATGTTGAGATCAAAGCTATATTCGCTGAAATGCTCGAAAACGACGGTGCTTCAGGTGTCTTAGAATCAGGTGTTGACGACTATTTTAGAAAAAGGCCAATAGAATATAAAATAACGTTTCTTAGAGAATATCTCGAAGGTATTATTAATTTAAGAAAGCATCCTAACATCGTAGTACCTTTGATACAAAACGACATTCTGGAAGACAGATTCTATGATTATGAATTATTGCTCTACTTAGATTATCACAAACAATTAACTATAGTGAAAGATAAGGCTAATAAGTTTTCTAAAGATCTAAGTTATGTAACTAATAATATCGAGAAGATCAGCACCATATGCTCTAATATAGAAAGAGCCAAACCTAAAACTCTAAACCCGGAGATAATTTGGAACTACCTTTCTGGAGCAGATATTCTTGCAATATGGCTTGGTGGTGACGGCAAAGACCTAGCCTTCATGCTCATTGCTAAAACTTGTCTTGATAATATCAATAATTTTAACATCAACGATCATAGAAGATTCCTACTTCAATTATTACGCTTTCCTTTTGCTAAAAGTGCTGATAACACCATAGAAAATTATGACTGGGTTCAAAACTGTCGTTTTAATAACCTAGCAGAATTTTACACAGTTCTAAACAGACTTGTTGATCAAACAGGATCTATGTCAGACATGGTAAACACACTACTTGAATATAAAGACGATGTTTTAAGCGAGTGCAAGCAATAACCCCGTCCAAGCCCCTTATACTTTTACTTAACCTTTACGCTCTCTTGCCCCAAGAGACGACGAAAGGCGCGCAAACTTTCGGCCTCAGTTGAGACTTTATACGATATTTTTAAGGCTGATTTTTTATCACCATCAACCATTACCAGCACCAAGCTAGCGCCGCCAGCATTATCTTTGGCTATTTGATAAATTTTGGTTAACAATTCTTGATTTTCAATATCAGTCACTTTTAAATAAACTGTTTCTTGACTAACTATTTTATCAATTTTGGCTCGTTTTTTGGCTCGAGCTTGCTTTTTGGCTTTGGCTAAATTGCGCAATTCTTCTAGTTTTGGATTTTTAGTCGGATCAGGCTTAGCTTTTTTGACCTCTTCTAGCGGATCAATTAGCTTATAATCGGCCGGGCTAGATTGGACCTTTTCAATTTTCTTACCAATTTTCTTAGCCCCATTCTCTTCTAAAAATTGTTCGTAATTGGCTTTGGGGGTTCGTTTTTTGCGGAAATTAGGCCTAAATCCACGCAAGATCTCATCAGTCACTAACTCTATTTTATTAGCCAGCATCTGAGGCGACGACGGATTGCCATCACGATCCTTAGCACTAATTCGCCCCTCAATCGTAATCACCTTATCAATCTCCAAAATCTCAGCAAACTCCTCATAAACTCGTGGAAAAACTACTACCGAAAATTGATTCAACTTGCTCTCAATCGTCAAAAAAGCCATTTTATCTTCTTTTTTGGTTAAAATCTGCCGAACGTCAGTTATAATACCGCCAACAATCATCGATTTGCCATCGTGCGACTGAATAATCTCGCCCAAGTCAACCGTCTTTTCTTTGAGATACTGCTCATATTTATCGAGTGGATGGGCCGAAACATAAAGCCCCAGCAGCTCTCGTTCCCAGTTGAGCTGCTCTTTCTGACTGCTAATTATTTTAGCTGGTTCAATATCAATCGCCGGCAAATCAAACTCCAACCCCGCCATTGAGAATAAATCAGATTGACCACTGGCCAAATCTTTAGCCGTTTTTGACATATAGCCCTGAATTTTATCTAAATTATGGAGCAAGTCATCGCGTGATAAAAATTGATCAAAAGCACCAGTTCGAGCCAATGAGTCCCAGGCTTTTTTATTAAACTTACTACCGGCTAGCC
>PDWI01004578.1_pt1 | contig 18448 bp, 16 predicted proteins | sample 1430891 | NCBI WGS metagenome assembly PDWI01 (sample SAMN01162508, study PRJNA174530) | Oral metagenome, whole genome shotgun sequencing project. | biome: Marine environment; feature: Marine mammal; material: Swab sample of the gingival sulcus; isolation source: swab sample of gingival sulcus...
AAATATTTATTCAATTATAAAAATTATGGTTATCGGAAAAAGATTACAATAAAAATAGGGCTATTACATAATGAAAAATCTTCATTTTGCAACAGCCCCATTATTTTTTAATCTTAAGAATCATTTTCAGCAACTATTTCATTTTTTGCTGATATTTTTTTATTGTATTTTTCATCTATATAGCTATCAAAGATGTTCTTTAGAACTGCAAATATAGGAACACCCAAGAACATTCCTACAACTCCCATTAGTCCTCCAAAGATTATTACCGAAAAGATAACATATAGTGGGGATAGTCCTGTCGAATCTCCCAGTATTTTTGGACCTAGTATATTGCCATCAAATTGCTGCAAAGCAAGTATTAAAACTATAAAGGTTAGAGCCTTGTATGGGTAGGCTGCTATCAAGAATATTGCTCCGATGGTTCCGCCGATAAATGGACCAAAGAAAGGTATCATATTCGTAATAAAAACTATCAAACTTATAAGAAGAGCAAAAGGTATTTTTAGTATTAATAAAAGTATGAAACATATTATACCAATTATAAAACTATCTAAGATTTTTCCAGTGATAAAGTTAAGGAATATCTCGTTAGACTCCTTTGCCTTTTTGAAAAATGACGGTGCCGAATTTGTTGGTAAAAGTGTAATAAATATTTTTTTGATATAGGCTAGGTGCAACTTCTTGTTTATTAGAATATAAATAGCTATTATAAAGCCAAATATTGTTTTTAATAAACCATTTACTAAGGAACCTGTAAATGTAATAACCTGAGTAAAGTATTTATTGAATAGAGCCCCTATCTGATCCGGTGTAGTCGGTATATTTTTCTTTAAAAATTCATCTATTGAATCCGCATTGATGATTAATGCCTTTTCGCCAACCTTAATATCTATATTGGTCAAAAGTTTATATATGCTGTCATAGTAATAAGGTATTGATTCTTTGATTTCTATTAAACTCTTTGAAACTTGAGGAATTACTATGTTTAGAAATAGAGCGAATACTGCCAATACCAATATACAAGTTATAAATACAGAAATTAATCTACTTCCATTTTCGCCAACTTTCTTTGTATTTGAAAACAGCTTAGTGACAAAACTTTTATTAATATATTCAACTATTGGATTTAAAAAATAAGCAATGGCTATACCTATTATAAGAGGTGAAAAGAGGCTTAGAGTCTTACTTACAAAACCACCTACGTCGCTGTATTCAAATAATATTTTATATACTATTGCACAGGCAAAAAATGTGAATATAACAAAGATTGAAATTTTAAAGTAGTTTTTGTTTCGATTCAATATTTACCTCCGTTTTTCTAAAGGCTTAAAGTATTTAATAACTTACTACCTTAATTAGTTCTTACAATACTATTCTATCAAAAAAAATTACTTTTGTCTTAAAAGATTTAAATTTTTTTGTATATTAGAAAAGTAGCACTTTTACAAGTGCCACCTTCCATATTATCAGTTAAAACCTATATTATTTTTGATGTAAATCCAATTGTGGATAAGGGATTGAGATTCCTTTTTCGTTGAAAGCATCTGTAACGTTTTCAATAATATCAAAATGAACATCCCAATAATCTTCTGTCTTAGCCCATAATCTAACTGTATAGTTTAGTGAACTGTCAGCTTGCTCGCCTAGTCTTACGAATGGAGCTGGGTCTTTTAGTACCTTGTCGTGAGCATTTGCTACTTCAAGTAGTGTCTGCTTAACTTGCTTTAAGTCACTTTCGTAAGCTACACCAAAGCTAAAGTCAACTCTTCTTACATCCTTAGCTGAGTAGTTTACCAAAGTAGCATTTGCCGCTGTACCATTTGGTACGATTACTATCTTGTTATCAGGTGTTTTTAATTTGGTTGCTATCATTTCTATGTCTTCGACAACACCTAGATTTCCGTTAATATCAACAAAGTCACCTAATTTAAAAGGCTTAAATAGTAGTATTAATAGTCCACCTGCGAAGTTTGAAAGAGCTCCTTGGAAAGCAAGACCAACTGCAAGTGAGAGACCACCGATTAATGCTACTATAGAAGTTGTTTCAACTCCAAATTCTTGTATAATTGCTACAAGTAGGATAACTTTTAGTAAAACTTTGACCAAGTTTTTAATGAATCTTTTTACAGTTTCTTCTATTTTTGATTTATCTAATAATTTTCCTAGTACTTTTATAGCCACTTTAATTACGTAATTACCAATTATCCATATCAGGATAACCTTAATTATTGATATACCCAATGCAATAAGATAAGGTAGTACCGTTGTTGTGAAATATTCTGGCATAAAATCCTCCTTTATATTTGCTTTAGTTAAAGAGTTAAATCTCCTTAACCCAATTTAATTGTACTATATTTATAATACCGAATATTCAGAAAAAAGTAAATAGTATAGTCATATTTGATTTGAAATAAGAATATATTTATGAACCTTTTATATTATTTATTTATGTTTAATAAAATCTTACCTGAGTATGTTTTCGTTGCTTTTTTCGAGTTCAATATTTGTATTTGTAAAAGAATATTTGTTGATAAGACAGTATATTATTATGCTATCTCGTTTTGATTTTGGATGTAGTTTTCTATAGCAGGTAGATTTTAGTAGCTCATTACACTCTTTGGGACTAGCTTTTAGTGATATAGCAAGGGTGATTATTTTATCCCTGCTAGCCCTTCGATCCCCGTTTAAAATTGAGTAAAGATAAGATTTGCTAAGGTTGCTCGTTTTGATTATATCGCTAATTTTAAGTTTTTTTCTAGCGATTAATTCTTTTAATTTAAGACTAAAATTTAGACTATCAAAGTCATCAAAATTATGATTATTAAGGTAGTCGTTAATATTAGTATTGCTTAATTCTTTATTTAGATTTTCAGTTTTTTCTTCCATTATTTACCTCACCTACTTACAATTATACCACTTAATATAGCAGAAAAAAACATCATATAAATTTTTTGCTTTTATTTTTCCCTTGCTTCAACTATAATATTAATGATAGTTATATTATTAGGAGGAATAAATGGCTGGGAAAAATAAGAATAAAGGTTTGCTAGTAAGCTCTACATTTAAGGCTTTCGTCGTTGTTATGTTGGCACTTCTTTTCATTTGGGTAGTGCTTAAAATAAACGGCTCTTATAATGGAGATAGAAAAGGTGACAATAAAAAGGTAACAGTTGCGAGCAACAAAGAACTTAAAGAAAAAGAAACCAATAAAAAAGACAAAGAAAAAGTTGAAATTACCACAACAACTGAGACAAGTACGGCTACTGATAGCACAAAAATTAGTGAGACAAGTAGTCAAAGCATTACTACTACGACAGAGGCTGTGACTGAAACGACTACAAAGAAGATCAGCACGGGGGAATATGAGAATAGAGGAGTTAGTTGGTCATTTAAGAGAAATAAAGATCATACACCTGTAATGGGCTATGATGAAGGTGTTGATATAAGAAGCTTTAATGCTTACTACATTGGTGACACATCTAAGAAGGTTGTTTATTTAACTTTTGATGAAGGATATGAAAATGGTTATACAAGCAAGATATTAGATATTTTGTCAGCAAATAAGGTAAGGGCTACCTTCTTTGTTACTAAGGCTTATGTGGATGCTCCTAATGGTTATAAATACGTTGCTAGAATGAAGAGAGAAGGTCACTACGTTGGTAACCATACAGCTACACATCCAGATACAGTAAAACTTACAGATGAAGAACTTATAAATGAACTTCAGAGTACTAAGGAAGCCATGGAGGAAAAGTCAGGATTTAAGATGGATATGTTCTATAGACCTCCGATGGGTAGATTTAGTGAGAGGACACTTCATATAGCGGACTCATTAGGATATACTACGATATTCTGGTCAATGGCTTATAGAGACTGGGATACTGAAAACCAACCTGGTAAAGAGGCGGCCTTTAATCATGTAGTTGAAAATGTTCATCCAGGTTCAATAATACTACTACATGCTGTAAGCAAGTCAAATACTGAGGCATTAGATGACATAATAAAAGAATTAAAAGCTATGGGATATAGTTTTAAGAGCTTATATGATTTGCCTAAATAGGGAATGATTAAGAAAAAGGAGAAAAAAATGAGTATTAAATTAGATTATACAAAAAGTGGAGTGAGTGAAGAGGAGATTAGAGGATTAGAACCTTTTGTGTCCGTCGCTCATGATATGTTACATGATAAAACAGGACTTGGAAATGATTTTCTAGGTTGGCTGGACTTACCTGTAAACTATGACAAAGAAGAATTTGAGGCTGTAAAGCAAGTTGCTAAAAAAATTCGTGAAAAAGCGGAAGTCTTGGTAGTAATAGGTATAGGTGGTTCTTATCTTGGGGCAAAGGCTACAATAGATGCTTTGAGTGACAGTTTTTATAACTTGCATGACAAGGATAGAAAAGGTCCAGTAATAGTATATGCTGGAAATAATATCAGCGGTCTTTACTTAAATCAACTACTAAATTATGTAAAAGATAAGGATTTTTGTGTAAACGTTATTAGCAAGTCTGGAACTACTACGGAACCAGCAATAGCATTTAGAGTTTTTAAGAATCTATTAGAGGAAAAGTATGGTAAAGATGAAGCTAAAAACAGAATCTTTGCAACAACTGATAAAGCTAGAGGAGCTCTTAAGAGCTTGTCTGATGAAGAGGGATACGAAACCTTTGTAATTCCTGATGATGTAGGTGGAAGGTATTCCGTACTCACACCAGTAGGACTTTTACCAATAGCTGTAGCTGGTATTGACATCGATGCACTTATGGCTGGTGCTGTAGAGGCTCGTGAGGAATATGCAAATAAGAATCTAATGGAAAATGATTGCTATAAGTATGCAGTGCTTAGAAATGCACTTTATAATAAAGGTAAGACTACAGAGATTATGGTGGATTATGAACCTTGTATGCTCTATGTTTCTGAGTGGTGGAAGCAGCTGTTTGGAGAGAGCGAAGGTAAGGATAATAAAGGGATATTCCCTGCCAGTGTCCACTTTTCAACAGATTTACACTCTATGGGACAGTATATTCAAGCAGGTAAAAGAGATATATTTGAAACTGTACTGCATATAAAAAATCTTAGTGATGATGTTATAATTGAAGAGGATGATAAGAATCTTGACGGACTTAATTATCTTAAAGGAAAAGGCTTTAATTATGTGAATGAAAGTGCTTTTAAGGGTACGCTTTTAGCTCACTATGATGGTGAAGTTCCTAATATAGTGATAGACATTGAGGAACTTAATGCCTTCACTTTTGGGAAACTACTTTATTTCTTCGAAAAATCTTGTGGAATTAGTGCCTATCTTTTAGGAGTTAATCCATTTAATCAACCAGGTGTAGAGGCATACAAGAAGAATGTTTTTGCAATACTTGGGAAAGAGGGTTATGAAGATTTAAGGGAAGAGCTTTTAAAGAGATTGTAGAAGCAAAAATTATTTTGGGAGTTGATAATTTGTTTTATCGACTCCTATTTTTTTATTAATTAAAGGGGTATGGATGACGATAATATAAATATAGTGTTATAAAGTTCACAAAAAATATTTGAGAGAGTTTACTATGAATAAGAAATTTACATTTTTTTTACAGGATGTGTTTTTTGCAGTTGATAGAATTGCTAATACATATTCAATGTCTGAGATGTATCATTATCAGACAAAGTTGATGCTCGCCATCGCTGGAATACTTGCTATTGTCAGTAATATATCCGTAATACTTTTATCATTCATTTGGGATATATCTGCTTTTGGTGTGGCATATAATTTTGTTCAAACTCTGATTTTTTACTTCCTGTTAATGATTATTAAAAATTTGAAATTGTCTAATGATTTTAAAATACATATTACGAGCATAATGTTTTGTATAGAGTATATTACTATATTTTTTGTGCTTTATGAAAAGTTAACTTTTACGTATTGGTTTACACTTTTGCTAGTAATAATACCTATTATAATGATGAGTGATAGGATAATGTTCATTTATATGATAGGTGTTTCTATATTGACCTTTGGACTAAGTATTGGAATATACTATTATAGTTTGATAAATATAGATTATACTTATTTAGTGGGCTCTTTCTTCGTATTTTTCTTGATAACAATGATGATTTTAGTAACTAAGATTGGATATTCTAAGGTCGTTAAAAGCAGAGTTGATAATCTAAGGATAATCAGTGCTCAGATGGACAAGATAGAGTCTAAAGAAAAAGAGCTTATTAGCAAGAATAAAGAGCTTGTAAAAGTGGCTTTTTACGATGAACTTACAAATCTTCCGAACAGAAAAAATATGATACTTATTACTGAGGCATATATAAAAAGTGGAAGCGATTTTGCTCTAATTGTATTAAATGTAGATAATTTTAAGAGTATAAACGATACACTAGGTCATGTAGTAGGAGATAAGCTCTTAGAAGAAATAGCTAAGAGACTTAGGAATAATATAGATAAAGATGATATTTTAGGAAAACTTAGTGGAGATGAGTTTGTAATCTTAAAGACTTCAGGTGCTCATAAAGCTAGTGTTGAAAAGTTTGTGAAACAGTTGGTTGAGCTAAAAAAAGTGAGCTATTATATTGACAACTATGACATAAGACTAACTTGCTCTGCAGGAATTGCTATGTTCCCGAATGATGCGGATAATTTAGATGAGATTATACTTGCGGTCGATAGTGCCCTTTACAATGCGAAGAGTAAAGGTAAAAATCAAATTTCTTTTTATGATGAGGATCTTAAGAATAGTTTGGTAGAAAACCTAAGGATAGAAGCTGCCGTTACAAAAGCACTAGAGCGAGAAGAAATATATCTTGCCTACCAACCGATAGTTTCTTGTGAGGAAGGAAGCGTTAAGTCCTTAGAGGCTCTAGCTAGATGGAATAGCAATGAATTAGGAAATGTTAGTCCTGCAGTATTCATACCTATTGCAGAAAAAACAGGTGCCATAGTAGATATTGGTAAGTTTATTATTGAAGAGTCTATATCTATGATTTCTAAGTTGCAAAATGAATATGATGTGCAGGTAAGGATGTCTATAAACCTTTCAATATTGCAACTTAAAAAGAGCAATTTTGTTGGAGAAGTAATGGAAATTATGCAAAAGTATGATGTTGATACAAGCAGTGTAATTTTTGAACTTACAGAATCACTGTTTTTAGATGATGACTTAATAGTAAAAAGAGCCATTAACGACCTTAGGGAATTAGGATTTTATATAGCTATTGATGACTTTGGTACAGGTTATTCTTCATTAAGCTACTTAGTTGACCTACCAATAAACATACTGAAGATAGATAAGACCTTTATTGATGGTGTTGATAGTTCTGGTACGAGTGGAACTATAGTTAGTGCCCTAGTGCAAGTAGCACATAGTTTGGACATGGAAGTTACCTGTGAAGGTGTAGAAGAAAAAGGTCAGGTTGAGTTTCTACAAAGTGTTAACTGTAATTACATACAAGGTTATTATTATAGCAGACCGTTAAAGACATTAGACTTGATAAAATGGATAAATGATCAAAAAAAAGAAAATAAATTAGATATTTCTAATATAGCTGGTTAAAAATAAAAGTCTCCAATCTAAAAATGATTTGGAGACGATTTTTTTGATTTTTAAAAATCCGATTTACCCTATGGCATAGAAAATGATAAATTATTTAAAGGTACTTGATATAGAATCTAAATCGGATTTTGTATTTTATTTGAGATTAGTATAGAATTAGCAAAACTATGTATCTACCCGCTTATCTTTAATCTTCCACAACGAGTTTAAGCTCAAAAGCACTAGGGATGTAGTTGCTAGTTGTTAGCACACCGTTTACTGCGATTATAGGGTTTAATCTATTTATTATAAAACTTATATTAGCTGAAGTAATAATAAATATTTCATCGCTATTGTCGTATACTTCTTGCAATCTTTTTGCAATCGTTTCCCTGCTTTCGTTGTCCTTACTGTCAAGTTTGTATGCTTTTATTTCAGCTACATCGCTATATTTTGCTTCAAACTCAGATAATGTTTCCTCTACACTTTGAGGTTCTGAACATCCGCCTCCACAAGACGATGCAGTCGCACAAGTACCACAAGAACTTTCGCTTATTTCATTTGTATAAAAAATTTCTATAAAATTCATAAAGAATCCTTTCTGTTTATAAATATATTTTATGATTATACGTTGAAAAGTTTAAAATTTAATAAACGTATTTTATTTATTTTGCTAAACTTTTTAGAATGAGTGGCAAATACTTGATATAATGTTTTGTTTATTATAGAATTAGTTTGAAGTAGTAATAGATTAGTGAAGTGAGTTATGGAAAAAATAAAAGAGATATATTCTAAAAATGAAAAAAAATTAACCAGTTTAACAAAGGAAATATTTACTATTGTCTATGGAAAAGGCGAGGTTCCTGCTAAATTAGTTATTGTCCTTGAAAGTCCAGATGAAAGTGTAGAAAAAGATGGGCTTAGGGTAAGTGCAAGCTTTGAAATAGCAGCAAAAAAGGCATTAGAACTTGCTGGGCTTGACAGAGATTCCCTATACTTTACCTATGCTGTTAAATTTTGCCCATATGATATAAGTAGAAGAGGTAAGATAAAGTATAGAGATGTAAATGATAAGGATATAGAATTGTTTTCTGCATTTTTAAGAGAGGAACTAGAGTATGCCTGTGAAAGCTTAGTGGTCTGCATTGGTGAAAGTGCTAAAAAGACTGCCCTATTTTCTATTGAAGAAAAGGATGGCGAGTATAGACTTGATAATTATTCTAAGCTAATTAGCTTTGAAACAGAAGAGGATTTTATAAAAAACATTGATTTTATTTCAGATGCACTTTCCCAAATGAGGGATGATGATTTGCTTAATGAGAGCTTAAAGGCTAGGGAAGCCGAAATAAATACTGTTATTAGTTCTGTAAAAAAACTTGATAGCGAAGAAGTGGATGAAAAGTCAGTAGGTGATTATGAAGTTGAGGCTTGGAATGATTTTAATAAAATGTTAAACTCTAGGTCTGCAAATAAAGATGTGGTCTTGTTATATGCTGGTTCTAATTTAAAGAATGATGCTTCAAAGTCTATAATGGATAGTATGGCTGAGGTCTTCAATGAACTAAATATGAATGTTATTATGTTAAATGCTTATGATAGGGACTTTAGTACGGATTTATTTTTGGATTCCTTAAATTCTGCGGCTGGTTTTGTTATTGGAACATCGGTTGACTGGTATGGAACAGGCCACAAATTGCAAGAGTTACTAGATGAGCTTTATTACGGTGGCAGGAGTGACTTGCTTAGGGCTATGCCAACTATGATTGTAACTATTAGTCGAAATGCTTATGAAGACGAGGGCATGAACTTTGTGAAAAACAGTCTAGAGATATTAGGTGCGACTGTAGTTGATACTCTTACAGGAGCTATTGAAAACAGTATTTATTATGATACTAATAAAAGTTATCAAAAAATTGTTGAAACTAAGACAGAAGATTTTTATAGGCATATTAAAAAGGGTGTTAGTAGATTGCCATCAAGTTTAAATAGTAGAAGAGTTTACATAAAGGTGAGCGGGGCAAATCTTAGTGATGAAGGACTGCAAAAGGCTGATAAGCCAAAAGATAAAAAGAAAAAAAGTGTTAATACATACAATGAATTTTTAGAGACACAAAAGAGAGACATAGATGAACTTTCTGAGATATTTATGGAGAAGATGAATGTATCTTCAAAAGGGAAAAGCTATAAAGAGGTATTTCTTGATAGTTTTATCAAGGGAAGTAAATTTGAGAAAAGCAAAATTTGTTTTGACATAGAAGATAATAAGAGTGAGAACTTTAATATACTCATAGACAAAAATTTAATAAAGGCATTACCATTTAATAATGTTGACTGTGATGTTATAATAAGTTTGACTCAAAAAAATATGAACAATATAATAAACAAAAAAGTTACTATGCAAAAATCTTTTTTGACTGGAGAGGTCAAGGTGAAGGGGAATTTTGCTTTGCTATACAAGATGGATGGCATTTTTGAATTTTAACTAAAGGAGGGTTTATGAACGACTGTTTATTTTGCAAGATAGCTAATGGGAAAATGGAGGCAGCAACAGTTTTTGAAACAAGTGATTTCAGAGTAATATTAGATAAATTTCCATCATCAAAGGGGCATGTACTTATATTACCTAAGGAGCATTTTGATGATATTTACGAAATGGATTCAGAAACAGCTGGGAAGTTATTTGCCTTAGCGACTGTTGTGGCTAGAAGTATGAAAAAAGTCCTTAATTGTGATGGACTTAATGTTTTGCAAAACAATGGGGAAGCAGCTGGTCAGACGGTAAATCATTTTCATATGCACTTAATACCTAGGTATTATAATGACGATGTGAATATTTCATGGCATACAAAGTCATTTAGTGACGAAGAGCTAGAGAGTTTGAGTAAGTTATTGTCAGAAAAAATTTAAAAACTAAATATGATTATAAAAATGAGAAAGAATTAACGAGCACTTAAATAGCAGTGCGAGAAAGGTGAAAAAATGGCGAAAAAAATAAGGGTGCTTTTTGCAGCATCAGAGAGTGTACCATATGCAGCTACTGGAGGTTTGGCTGATGTAGCGGAAGCTTTACCTATATCTTTAGTAAAGGACAATGTAATTGTTAATAAGGTAATGCCTAAGTACAAGGGAATAGAGGAAAAATTTGATTTAAAGAAGAAGTTTAGTTTTGTTGTTGATATTGATGGTAAGGGCGAGGAAGCCACTGTATATCATTTAAAAGAAGATGGTGTAAATACTTATTTTATCGGTAGTGAAAAGTATTATGAGAGAGAAGATATGTATGGGCATGATGATTGTAATACTAGATACGGTTTTTTTGCAAAAGCTGTTATTCAGATGAGTATGATTTTAAAATTCAAGCCTGATGTAGTTCATCTTAACGATTGGCAAAGTGCGATGATAGGTCTTTATATAAAAGAAGAATATGCGCATATGGGTTTTTGGAAGGATGTTAAGGTTCTTTATACAATACATAATCTTCAGTATCAAGGTAGAGATAATAGAAATATACTTTATAAACTTTGCCTATCTGATAAATATTATAATAGTGAACTTTTAGAGTATCATGGTGATATTTCTTATATGAAAGCTGGTATAGTTTATAGTGATATTATTTCCACGGTTAGTGAAACTTATGCTAAGGAAATACAGACACCAGAACTCGGTTATGGCTTAGATGGTATTTTGTCTAAATATTCCTACAAGATTAGAGGAATAGTTAATGGTATTTACTATGATAAGTACAATCCAAAGACAGACGAAGCTATAGAGTTTAACTACGATTATAAAAATGCTAACAAGATTCGTGTTAAACAGAAAAAGGCAATGCAAAAATTAGCTGGATTACCTGAAAAGGATGTCCCTTTAATTGGTGTTGTTACACGACTTGCAGAGCAAAAGGGTATTAGCCTAATAGTTGATGCAATTAAGGAACTTGTAAATCGTGATGTTCAGTTTGTGATTTTAGGTTCAGGAGCAAGGCATTATGAAGAAGAGTTAGCAGCACTAGTTGAAAAGTATCCAGATAAGGTAAGTGCAAATATTAAGTATGATGGAGCTTATGCGAGAAAGATATATGCTTCATCTGACTTTTTCTTAATGCCATCATTATTTGAGCCTTGTGGACTCTCTCAACTATACAGTTTGAGATATGGTGCTATCCCAATCGTCAGAAATACAGGTGGTCTTAGCGATACTATAGTTGATTATAGTACAAATAAAGAAGAAGGTACTGGATTCGTATTTAATAACTTTAATAACGAAGAGTTTATAGAGGCAATTAATAAGGCTCTTGAACTATATGAAGATAAGAAAGAGCTGGCTAAAGTTGTAAAGAGATGTATGCGAGAAAGGTTCTCGTGGGAGGATTCTGCTGCCAAGTACATCGCTTTATACAAAGAAATGTTAGGATAGTATGAATAAATTAAAAATCGCTATTATTGTAATAATATCAGCATTGATTGTTGCAATTTCTTTCTTGCTATATAATAAATATAGCGAGAAAGATTATATTAGTAGTGAGTATAAGTTTTCTACTGTATATTCATCCGAAAAGGGTTATACGAATAACCATCAAATTATAGTTTCGGGTGATAATTTATATCTTGCTACCTTAGAGGGAATAGAGAAGATAGGTACCGATGGCAAAAGTCTTTGGTCAAAGAGTTATCACTTTAATGAATTACTTGTTATTTCTGCTGGAAATTATTTATCCGCAATAGATATAAGTGAGAAAAAGGCGTTTATTTTTAATGAAAGTGGTTTGCAAGGTGAAATTACTTGTGCTAACGAAATTGTATATGGTGCCATAAATGATAGGGGCTATCTTGCTCTTATCATAGATGATGATGATTCGCAAAGCATAGAAATATATGACAAGACTGGTGAAAAAGTTGCTGAAAGAGTAACTGCTTTTAATAGTAGTGGTTACCCTGTGTTCGTTTCTCTTAATTCTAAGACAGGTAAGGCGGTTTCTTCGCATCTTACATTAAAAAACAGTAAGGTTGAGAGTGTTGTATCATTTTTTGATTTTTCAGGTAATGGTAAGAATCTAAGCGATAGAATTTTTGGTTATAAAACTTATGAGGATAATGTTATATCAAATGCTTTCTTCTTATCTTCAGATACAGTTGCCTTAATTGGTGATAAGGCAATATACTTTTATAATTTTGATGATGAACTTAACTTTGTTGCCGAACAGAAATTTGAAAATGAACCACAGGAAATATTTAAGTATGGAAATAAAATTGTTATAAGTTATTTTACTGAGCCAGGAAATTACGTTGAATCTGAAAATAAGGTGGTCATCTATAATAATAAAGGCGAGATTAATGCCAAGATAGATAATCCGTATCAAAAGCGGGTAGATGTAGATGATGAAAACATATATCTACTTAAAGATAATACTGTAGAATCTTATGTTTTGAATAATAAAAAGTGGAGCAGTAATTTTGCTAAGAATGTTAAAGGTATCAAAAAAATTGATAAAAAACATTTTTTGTTAATTTATGATGATAATTTTGAAGTGCTAAAAACAAGCGGCTTTTGAAAGGATATAATATGAATATACTTGATATTTTTGTCTTGGCTGTAATAATTCTAGCTGCTGTATATGGCTGGGCAAGAGGTTTTATAAGAACTGTTTTTAGTGTTGTTTTTACTATTTTAGTTATTATTATTACTATAATACTCACACCTATAGTAAGCAATTCGATTATAAAAAACACTGAGTTTGATGAGAAAATTAGCGAACAGGTTATATATCTTACAGGTGTAGGTAAAATAGAAGAAACATTAGAAAAAGGAATGGATATGCGTGAGCTTGTGGATAAGCTACCAATACCAGAGGAAATGTCCAAACTTATAAAGGACTCACATTCTTTAGATTTTTCTAAGGGGGTTTCCATTCCTAATTACAGCAAGTACATAGGGGATAAGGTGGCTTCTGTAGCGGTGAATTATTTGGTCTTTGTAGTTTTATTTTTGATAATAACTATGATTTTTAATATTGTGCTCTTGCAGTTGGAGCTTATAGCTAAGTTGCCTGTTTTAAAACAATTAAATAGAACCTTAGGTCTTGGTGTTGGTGTTTTTCTAGGGATTATAGTTATTTGGGTTAGTTGCTTACTACTCACTTTTTGGCTTTCAGTACAATCGACTCAGGAAATATCAAATTTGATTGAGCAGTCGATTTTTATGAAATTGTTCTTTTTAAATAATCCTATACAAAAGTTTGTTATGGGCTTATTGTAAGGTCATAAGATTTTAATGATTTGGAGGTATTATGTTATACGATATAGAAGTAAAAAAAGCTAATGGTGAAAGCATTAAAATGAGTGAGTATAAGGGGAAGGTTGTGTTGGTTGTAAATACAGCCAGCAAGTGTGGATTTACACCACAGTATGATGGTTTGCAAAAACTATATGAAAAGTATGAATCAGAGGGTCTTGTGATTTTGGGATTTCCTTGTAATCAATTTGCAAATCAAGAACCAGAAAGTGCGCAGGTAGTTGCAAGTCAGTGCAAGATTAATTTTGGGGTTACCTTTCCGTTAATGGAAAAGATAGATGTGAATGGTGACAATGAGCATGAACTTTATACCCATCTTAAGAAAGAAAAAGGTGGATTTCTCGGCAGAAAAATAAAGTGGAATTTTACTAAATTCTTGATTGACAGAGAGGGTAAGGTCGTGAAGAGATATGCCTCTAATGTTAAACCAGAAAATTTTGAAAAAGATATTGTTAACTTATTAAAAAAATAAATATTTAATCAGCCATAGATTAATATGGGCTATACTTTCAGAGTCTTTCTTTTATAGGTAGGCTCTGTTTTTATTGAGACTATTTTTTGTAGATATGTCGAAATCCGAAGCTTTAATGAAATCCGATTTGCCCTACAGTATATAAAGAGATAAGAAGTTTAGAGATGATTGTGATAGAATCTAAATCGGATTTCCACGGATATGTCGAAACCCGAAGTTTTAATGAAATCCGATTTGCCCTACAGCATAGAAAGAGATAAGAAGTTTAGAGATGATTGTGATAGAATCTAAATCGGATTTCGGGAGCTATGTAGAGTAGCCTCTTGTTTATATTGAAATAATATTATGCTTTTTTACAATTTTTTATTTTTTCATTTAATTTTACACTATAATCTTTAGAAGTTTTATAGTATAATTAGAATGGATTAAGATATTTGTTGAGTTAAGGAGAACGCATATGACAAATAAAGAAAAGATAATTTATAAGGTTTTACTTGAAGAGCCCACGATAACAGTTAGGCAATTGGCTGAAAAATTAGGCTATTCTGAGATTATGGTAGAATTATACCTCGAAACTTTAAAGAAGAAGGGTTACATACTAGAAAATGGTAAATTAAATGAGGATATGAAGTGTGTAACAGTAATTGGTGGTTCCAACGTTGATATTGAGGGTAAGAGTGGCATTGATATAGTTATGCACGATTCAAATCCTGGTATAATAAAATTTTCCGAGGGTGGAGTAGGAAGAAATATAGTTGAAAATTTTGCTAGGCTCGGTGGAGATATAAGATTTGTTACAGCTTTAGCTCGTGATGATTATGGCAGAAAGATATACGACCATTTAAAAGAGTTAAACGTTGATTTAGATTATACTGTTATTTCTAGAGATTTTAGTACAAGTACATATATGTTTATTCTCAGAAAAGATGGTGAGATGCTTATTGCTATTAATGATATGAGTATAATGTCTTTGATTAGTGCCGATCTAATTATTTCTATGAGAGATGAGCTAAATGAGTCGGACTATGTATTTTTTGATTGTAATGTTCCGGCTGAAAGTGTGATGGCTATATATGAAAATGTAGATAAGGCTAAAATAATTGTTGACGGGGTATCTAAACATAAGGTTGGGAAAATAGCACCGTTCTTAGATAAAACATACTGTTTGAAGCTAAATGATGGAGAAGCGAGTGAACTTTCTGGAATGAAAATAGAAAATATGGAAGATGTTGAAAAAGTCGGAAATTATTTCTTGGAAAAAGGTGTAAAAAAAGTGTATATTACCTTAGCTGAAAAGGGAGTTTATTTTTGTGATGAAAAACAAAGAATTTACAAAAAAGGCTACAAGGCAGATGTTGTGAACGTAACAGGAGCAGGGGATTCTTTTTCTGGAGCTATGTTATATGGTTTTTCAAAAAGTTATAGTGATGAAAAGATATTAAATCTAGGGATGGGAGCATCTCTACTTACTATCGAAAATGTAGAAACCTGTTATAAAGATTTAACTGTTAAAAAAATATGGGAAAGGTTATCACGTGATGAATAAATATTTAGAAGTAAAAAAAGAAGTTAGGGAGGCACTTGAGAGTGGCAAGCCAGTAGTGGCACTTGAATCCACAATAATATCTCATGGTATGCCGTATCCTAAAAACGTTGAAACTGCACTCAAGGTGGAGGAAATAGTTAGAGCAGAGGGTGCGGTTCCTGCTACTATTGGAATAATAAAGGGTGTAATAAAGGTTGGACTAGATAGAGAAGAGATAGAATATCTAGGTAAGAAGGGATTAGCTGTTACAAAGGTTAGCAGAAGGGATTTACCTATAGTCGTAGCAAATAAACTAGATGGAGCAACTACTGTTGCAACAACTATGATAGCGGCTAAGATGGCAGGTGTGAAAATATTTGCTACTGGTGGAATTGGTGGAGTTCACAGAGGGGCTCAGGAAACATTTGATGTATCAGCTGACCTTGAAGAACTTGCACAGACTGATGTTGCGGTTATATGTGCAGGTGCCAAATCTATCCTTGATATAGGACTTACCCTTGAATACCTTGAAACTCATGGAGTTACGGTTTTAGGTTATGGCACAGAGCATTTACCGGCTTTTTACCTAAGAGATAGTGGATTTGGAGTTGATCACAGAGTTGATAGTCCCAAAGAGGCTGCTGGTATAATCAAAACCAAGTGGGATTTAGGATTAAGAGGCGGATTTGTAATCGGAAATCCAGTTCCCGAGGAATTTGAAGAGGACAAAGACAGAGTTAATTCAGCGATTGAGCAGGCTTTAAGTGAGCTTAAGGAAAAAGGAATAAAAGGTAAGGATACCACTCCTTTCTTGCTTGATAGAGTTAAGCAATTAACTGGTGGAGAGAGTTTAGCGACAAATATTGAACTTGTTTATAATAATGCTAGGGTAGCTAGTCGTATTGCAAAAGAGTATTCAATGATGTAGATTTTGTGTCTATGTATTTTTATTTAATATATAGTTAACATTAAATTTACAAATTTTAAGTATAATTATATCCATTATGGAGAGTATGTGAGGAGAAGATATGGAAGATAATAACAAAAATATGGATTTGCTTTTATTAGATAACCAGTTGTGTTTTGCGCTTTATGTTGCATCTAAAGAGTTGATAAAAAAATATAAGAGCATATTAAAGGATTTTGACTTGACTTATACTGGTTATATAGCTATGTTGGCATTGTGGGAAAAAGATAATATAAAGGTTAAGGAATTAGGTGAAAGACTCTACCTAGATTCTGGTACACTTACTCCACTTTTGAAAAAGTTAGAAAAGCAAGATTATATAATTAGGAAAAGAAGTGATGAGGATGAACGCATAGTTTATATAAAGCTTTCAGAACGTGGTAGAGCAATGAAAGAATATGCTCTTAAGGTTCCAGAGGAATTGATTTGCAATTTAAATATGGATCTTGACGAAATATCAAATTTAAGAGAAGACATTCAAAAATTTATTGATACTATGCAAAAAGAAAAATAGATTGTTATGAAAAGAGTTATTAATCAGTATAGGGGTTTTAGTAAGTCTATATATGCCTTATTTTTAGCTATGCTGGTGACAAATATGGGAGGCTTTATATGGCCTCTTTTAACTTTAATATTGGCTGATAAAATGGGTTATGAGGAAAAAACAATAGGCATTATGACTTTTCTCTTAGCCCTTTTGGTTTTGCCTTTTTCTTTTTTGGGCGGCAAGCTAGCAGATAGATTTAGCAAAAAATGGGTGATTGTTGTTTTTGACGTAATTACTTTTTCTAGTTACCTAGTTTGCTCCTTTTTAGAACCATCAAATACAATGTTGGTATTTTTGGTTATAGCTGCTCTCTTTGCCGTTATGGAATTACCGTCTTTTAACTCTTTAATTATGGAACTGACACCTACAAAGGATAGGGAGAGAGTTTTTTCATTTCTTTATCTAGGTAGAAACTTAGGGATTATGGTATCTGGAGCCATAGGCGGGCTCTTGTTCGCAAACTATTTAAATATAGCATTTTTAATTGATGGCATTACTACTATTGCATCTACAGTTTTGATAATTATTTTTGTAAGTACTAAGTCAATAATAAATAAACATGATGAAGAAAATACATACGAGGAAAGAGTAGATAGTAAAAAAAGTTCCTTATCCTTGGTTTTCGAAAAAAAGACCTTGCTTATTTATCTTGTTATATGTTTGGTCTCTTCTGTAGTTTATAGTCAGTGGGCATTTATACTACCTCTTTTCTTAGATTATTTGTATGGTGCCTCTAAGGGTGGAGCAGCCTTTTTCGGTGTTCTTTCATCTGTAAACGGCTTTATAGTAATTCTTAGCACACCTTTGATAACTTTCTTGTTTAGAAAGCATAAGGAGTATTACAAAATAATTCTAGGTATATTTTTATATTCCTTTAGTTTCTTGCTACTTATGTTTGAAACTAAGTTTATGATTCTTACTATGCTCATACTGTTTACAATAGGAGAGGTAATGCACACGGTTGGAGCAAAGCCCTATATAAGCAAGAGGATTCCAGCAAGTCATAGAGGGAGGCTGTCAAGTTACGAAAATATAGCCTACTCAGTTGGTTATGCAGTTTCCAATTTGATAATAGGTACTCTAATAGATGCTTTATCTTATAATCATGTATTTATTATAT
>PDWI01004636.1_pt1 | contig 18448 bp, 14 predicted proteins | sample 1430891 | NCBI WGS metagenome assembly PDWI01 (sample SAMN01162508, study PRJNA174530) | Oral metagenome, whole genome shotgun sequencing project. | biome: Marine environment; feature: Marine mammal; material: Swab sample of the gingival sulcus; isolation source: swab sample of gingival sulcus...
GTAAATAGAGACGGCACAATGAATGGTCCGCTTGTTATGTTGTGCGATGAGTTTTCGGCTTCCGACGGCGATATTGTGAATTATCGTTTTCGTTTTCACAAATTGGGCACAATAATTGGCAAACGCACTTGGGGCGGCGTTGTAGGCATCAGAAACAGTCTTCCGTTTATTGATGGCGGCACTCTTCACAAGCCCGAATTTTCGCGCTACGATATTGAGGGCAAAAAATGGATTATGGAGGGCGTAGGCGTTACTCCCGATATTGAAATTGACAACGAACCTTATTTGGAATACACCAATAAGGCTATCGAGGTTATTCTCAATGATTTAAAAACTAAGGGCAAAAAAATTCCTGCGCCACCTGCTTACCCGAGAAGGTAAAAATGAAGAATTAAGAATGAAAAATTAAAAATGATGCTTACGCACGCCTAAGTCCCGCAAGGGACGGCATAATATTAGCCCACAATGCAGTGAAAACGGAATTGTGGGATATAGGTACGACATAACAATAGCCCACAATGCAGTGAAAACGGAATTGTGGGCTACAAGGAACGGCATAAAATAGCCCACAATGAAGTAAAAACGGAATTGTGGGCTATTTTAAACAAATTACGGCATGTTTAATTTATCCAATTCGCGTATTTCTTTCACGAATAAGTATCTGTACTTTCGTCTAACTTTGTAAACCAACATGGCGGGCGTACTAAATTGCACAGGCGGCAATGGCATTATTGCATCTTCGGTAACTTCATAACCATATTGGTCGAGTTTAACCTGTTTTGATGCAGTAACTATAATGGTATCATTTTTCAGAAAGCGTTTTTTTTGTTTCACTTTACTATCAACCACGGCATCAAATGCTTCTTTGCCAACCCATAATTTATTAAATTTCAGACGTTTAATCTTCTTATTACAAACAAGCTTCAATGTATAATCAACACCTCGTCCTGAACCGGCAGCTCCCCCACTCCACTTCTGCGACGTCATTTCTACTACCTTAAAATCTTGTGAACAAGCAAAAAACATCGGTAAAAAAAATAATACTGTTAAGTAAATTCTCATAATAATTTTATTTTGGTTTTAAGTTTTACAACACTTCGTTTCAATTAGTAATGAACAATGAGTAATTAGCAATTATAATGCCGATAATCACATCGTTATAAAATACAACAAAGTATTGAGTTTTACAAACGTAGTATTTATTAGCCAAAATACCAAATTGCATTGCAAATTTCAGGTTTTAATTTTTTTCAACTGCAAAGAGTACAAATGAGGACTTTGCGTTCTTTGCTAAATTCTTTTCGCCTTTGCGATTAATTTATTTACGCTTTTTAAATTTTAACCATTATTTCTTAAAAAATATTAACTTTGCGGTTTAACAATAATCCGCCACATTTTTGTAATTAGCTGATAATTAACATTTTGCAAAACAAACTTTTTCATAATGCAATAGTCTGATTATCAGCAATATAATTGTTAATTGCTCATTACTAATTGCTAATTGAATAAAAGCAGATGGAAAATATATTATCAGACGAGTTTTTTATGAAAGAAGCCTTGAAAGAAGCGCGCAAGGCTCGTGATGCAGGCGAAATACCTGTTGGTGCGGTTATAGTATCGCGAAATAAAATAATTGCTCGCGGACACAACCTCACGCAAACGCTGAACGACCCAACAGCTCATGCCGAAATGCAAGCCTTTACGGCAGCCTCAGAATATATGGGAGGTAAATACCTAAAAAACTGCACTTTGTATGTAACCCTTGAACCTTGCACCATGTGTGCAGGAGCTGCCTATTGGTCGCAAATCGGCAAAATTGTGTACGGAGCATCTGACGAAAAACGCGGCTACCGCGTGTACAATAGCAATATTATACACCCTAAAACGGATATTGTTCACGGCATAATGGAAAATGAATGTGCTCAACTAATGACCGACTTTTTCACAACACTTCGTTTCAATTAACAATTAGCAATGAGCAATGAACAATTAGGCTTGCGCACGCCTAAGTCCCGAAAGGGACGGCATAACAATAGACCACAATGCAGCAACGCGGAATTGTGGGCTATACAGGCGGCACAACAATAGACCACAATGCAGCAACGCGGAATTGTGGGCTATACAAACAACACAATAATAACCCACAATGCAGTATTAACAAATAAAAAAAATGAAGCTCGCAATAATAACGACTCACCCAATACAGTATAATGCTCCGTTATTTGCCATGCTAACTGCGAGGCAAAAAATTGCGGTAAAAGTATTTTACACGTGGGAAAACTCGCAAAACGGAATATTCGACAAACAATTTGCGCGCCAAGTGAAATGGGATATTCCGCTTTTGCAAGGCTATGATTATGAGTTTGTTAAAAACGCTGCAAAAGAGCAAGGAAGTCATCATCGGCGAGGAATGATAAATCCTACCCTGATTAAAGACATAGAAAATTGGCAGGCTGATGCAGTATTGATTTTTGCGTGGAATTTCGAGAGCCATTTTAAAGCAATGCGCTATTTTAAGGGCAAAATCCCCGTTTTATTTCGCGGCGATTCCACTTTGCTCGACGAAAAATTTGGCGTGAAATCGCTTATGCGCAGAGTTGCACTAAAATTTGTTTACCGATACATTGATTATGCTTTGTATGTTGGCACAAACAATAAACAATATTTTTTAAAGCATGGAGTAGTAGAAAATCAATTAATTTATGCGCCACATTCTATTGATAATAAACGATTTGCAGACAAAGACTATTTTTATAAATCAAAAGCAGAAAAGTGGCGAAAAGAATTAAATTTATCGGAAAGTGATATTGTTTTTTTATTTGCCGGCAAATTTGAGCCTAAAAAAAATCCACTTTTGCTAATAGAAGCTGCTAAATCATTGCCAAACTATAAATTTATTTTGGCAGGTTCAGGAAATTTATATAATTCTATAAAATCGGCAAGCGGGAATTTACAGAATATTATATTATTACCCTTTCAAAATCAGAGCAAAATGCCGGTTTTATATCGTTTGGCAGATGCCTTTATTTTGCCCTCGCAAGGAGCGGGCGAAACTTGGGGATTAGCAATAAATGAGGCAATGGCTTGCCAACGTGCAATTTTTGCTTCCGACAAAGTGGGTGCGGCAGTTGATTTGATTGAAAACGGCAAGAACGGCTATATTTTTAAGTCGAATCAGGTGGCTGACTTAGTTGGCAAAATCGAAAATTTGAACAAACAGCAACTTCGAGAAATGGGCAAATATTCAAGCAAAATGATTGAGTCCTTTGATTTTGAACAAATTTGTATAGCAATTGAAAATCTTGTAAATAATATTTAACTTTGGATAAATCGCTAAAAATATCGGTAGTTTTGCCTGTTTACAATGGAATGCAGTATTTAGAGAAGGCAATACAATCAGTTCTTAATCAAGACTTTAATGATTTTGAGTTTTTAGTTTGCGATGATTGTTCCACCGATGGCAGTTATGATTTTTTGCAAACTATCCACCACGAAAATTTCATTTTACTACGTAATTCTGAAAATTTGGGATTGTTTGCTACTCTTAATATTTTGCTCAAACGCGCCGCCGCTCCGCTCATACATCTTTGGTCGCAAGACGATATAATGTTGCCTAATTGTTTGGCGGAAACCTGCAAATTCCACCGGCAGTTTCCCGATGTAGGGTTTAGCTTTTCGCGACTTCAAAATATTAACAGCACAGGCGATTTACTGCCGCCGCCCATAACCTTTGCACACAAAACCTTATCGCCTACCGCCCACGCCATTAGCTCAATATTGTATGGCAGTATTTCGGGCAATATTTCCAATGTTTGTTTGGTGGCAAAAGAGTTGCCAAAGGTTGGATATTTTAACGCATCAATGCGATATTCGGGCGATTTTGATATGTGGTGCAAGTTGTCGAAAGATAAACCTGTGGGCATGAACGGCAAAATTTTGGTGCATGTGAGGCGACACAGCGGTCAATTAAGTAGAAATTTAGAAGCTTCGTATTTTAAACTGCAAGAAAATCTAACAATTTATGATTGTTTCGTGCAAACTCTGCCGCCCAATATTAGAAAAAATGCACGAAAAGCTTTAAAATGGAAAATTTATCCTTTATATTTTTCACAGTTTCTATTTATTTTTAGGCAAAATAGACCTTTATCAATAAAATATTTTAAGCAATTACGAAAATCCGGTTGTCTATTGGGTTTAATAATGCGCTGGGGCATTGTTAATTTTTTTAAACTAATTAAAAAGGAAGCATGGTTTTATAGGCGGTATTTGTATCGCGGATTAATTGATTGAATTACGAATGACGAATTACGGATTACGAATGGCTCTGCTTTCTATATAAGGCAATCAAGAAATAACATTATAACAATCAATATATTACAAAAATTTACTTGTAATTTATCAAAATTATAATGGACTATTAACATAAAAAAAACTCATTTAAACTTTTCACTAAAAACGAAAAAGTTTAAATGAGTTTTTACAAAAAAGCCAAAATCAAAAGGCTGTAATAAATTAGGCAATGTCTTCAATTACCATATAAGCAAAGGTTTGATTTAACAAGTGGTAAGCTATTTCGCCAAATGAAATAGGAGCACTTACATTTTTGATTTTTTTGCCTTCAAGGTCGAAAGTAAAATAATTCATCAAACAATTACAATTAAAAGCTATTGTGCTTCCGTCTATACCTTTCATTGCTTCAACAAATTCTTTGTGATAATCAATAGAGCCTGTTTTAGCTATTTTATATTCAACATCGGTAAACACAGGAGCGTATAAAATAGCATTTCTATTCTCATCGTCAAAAATCATAGAAACATTTATTTGCGCACCTGAATAATTAGCTACCAATGGTAATTTATCGTCTCTTCCAATAGAAGTTAAATAATCATAAAGCGATTGTTCTTTGCCGTTAATCAAACATTTTTGAGAGTTGTAGCCATCTTCTAAAAATCGGATAGTGTCGCCATCGCCCTGCTCGTAAAGATTTATTATTTCTAACCTCGCTATTTTGTTTTTTGGCAATTTCACGTGCATTGCTACTCCCGAACTTTCCAATTTCTGGTTTCCTTTATACACTTTGGGCGTATCTTTACCTACATTCTCGTATTTTACACCTGAAACCCAGCCTGTTAATGGATTATTGTATAAATTGGGATAATTTTGAACCTCTATCGAAAATTTTTGCATAACATTTTGCAAAGCTGGAAGTATGAGTACTGTAAATCCATTATCATATTCATTGGCTACAACATCGCCAATATTATTTTCGTCGTATTCTACAATCTTAAAATCTTCAACTATTTCAGTAATATCGGTAACATGAATTACATCAGTGTTAAAACAGCAACCGGCTTCATCAATGAAGTAAGGAATAGTGCCTGCTATCCATTTTCCTTGTGGTAATTGGTCTAATTGTGTTTCGTCTCCGGCAAGTAATAAAATTCTATTATTGTTTATTAGCTCTATTACTTCATTTGTATTACATAAATATTTTTTCATAATTTCGTGCTATTGAATGTTAAAAATGGTTTTCATATCATTCTGTACAGCCAATTCATATTTCTGACACAATGAATAAATTTCATCTATTGAACTTTGAATAGATTTTGTATTGCTTTTTACATCTTTAATTGCTTTATTAACTTTTAGTTGCAATACATAGTTGGTTAATTTATACTTTTTATAACCGGTTACTAAATATCTCCATTCAGGTCGCGTTTTATCTGGTATCATATTATTATAAGTTTAAGTTTGGTTTGACGAGGCAAAGGTGATAATATTTTTTTTATTAACAAAAATTTTGTGTAGAACTTCTAAAACCCAAAGTATGCGTTATAAAATCTATTACGCAATAAAATTATAGCAAAACAAGACACTTCGTTAAATTACGAATTACAAATTACGAGTTATACCCCTAATAAACAAAGTGTTATAAATCTTGATTTTCAACTTTTAATTCGCATTACTCTACACCCTATTTTGCAATAATTAAACTTCCTCAGTAAGGTTTATCGCTAAATTCCAACAAAATATGTACCAAATAAAGTCAAAGAAAAACTTTTATTGAGAACTAATTTAAACTTTTTGGATATTTACATTTTATAAGTAATTTGCTATGGCAAAATTTTAAATGAAGTCTAATATCCAACACTCCTAATTGCAATTGCACAAACTGTTGCTAATATAACTTTTGTCGTTTAATCAGGTAAGGTATTAATATATTTTCAAAACCATCATTAATATCAGCTTCCACAAAATCTATTTGATATTGTGCCGATTTTAATTTTAACTCGTCTATTAAATTATGTGTTTTCTGTTGAAAAATCTCTCTCACTTCATTTGGATTTATCTTTACGAAATCGCCTGTTTCTAAATCTACAAATTTATAAGGTCGGTTTTGGTATCCTAAATCCATTTCCAACATTTTATCAACCACATGAAAAATAACAACTTCGTGTTTGTTATGACGCAAATGCTGCAAAGCCGAAAATATATCTTCTGTATTTTGGTCGGAAATAAAATCGCTGAAAATAATAACCAAAGAGCGTTTGTGGATTTGCTCTGCAATGTTGTGCAAAGTGGTAGCAATAGATGTAGTTTTATTCAATTGATGATGCTCTCTGTTTAAAAGTTTGCTCAGTTCCGCATACAAATATTTTATATGACTTAACGATAATTTGGCAACTGTATGCAATTCTATATCATCAGAAAAGAAACTTAAACCCACTGCATCTCGCTGTTTATTAAGCAAATAGATTAAAGCAGCTGTGCTAAAAACCGAAAACGACAATTTATTTTGCTTACCATGTTTAGTGTAAGGAAACAGCATTGATGACGAACAATCAATCAAAATTTGACTTCTTAGGTTAGTTTCTTCCTCGTATCGTTTTACAAAAAGTTTGTCGGTTCGGGCAAACAATTTCCAGTCGATATGCTTTGTTGATTCCCCTTTGTTATACAATCTATGCTCTGCAAATTCTACCGAAAATCCATGAAACGGACTTTTGTGTAGTCCGGTGATAAACCCCTCAACTACTTGCTTTGCAAATATATCAAGCTGCTTAAATTTATGAAAATCTTGTATTTCTAATGTAGTTTTCAATGCTATTTTTATTAAACCGTTATGCTGTTCCCATTATCCCACAATTCCGTTTGCACTGCATTGTGGGCTATTATTGTGCCGTCCCTGTCCCACAATTCCGCTTACGCTGCATTGTGGGCTACCGCTATGCCGTCCCTAAAGGGACTAGTTTGTGCGTAAATCAATTGTTTTGTACTTATAAAAACAAACCTGACCAATATCACCGAGATACAAGTCAGGCATTGTTTTGGTTTTCGTAAACTGGGTTTACAATAATGCGTCAATTTTTTTAGCCAATACTGATTTAGAAACTGCTCCAACTTGTTTATCTACTTTTTCGCCATTTTTGAAAAACAATATCGTTGGAATGTTGCGAACGCTGTATTGTTGTGCAGCTTTGCTGTGGTTATCTATATCTACTTTTACCACTACAATTTTATCAGCATAATCGTTGGATAATTCTTCAACAATAGGACCAATCATTCTACATGGACCACACCAAGTTGCCCAAAAATCTACCACTACTAATTTGTCTGATTTTAATACTAATTCTTCAAAATTTGTGTCTGTTCCTTCTAATACCATAAGTCAATAATTATTTTATTGTTTTTTATTTACTATCGTTGGCAAAGGTAATAATTATTTCTAATTTAGAAAATATTTGTTATTATTTTAATGTTTATACATATCCAACACAATACATTAATATTCTATTAATCAATATTTTAAGACAAATATATTTTGTATTATAATTTAGAGAATTTATGCAGTGTTTTTGCACGTAAATTATTTATTATTTATGTAAATTAAGAGTTGAAAAGTAAAAATAAAACAAAATAAAGTCTTCCGCTCATTAGATAATTATTTTCAAATTTAGATATCAATAAATAGGCAAAAGCTTGTTGAGTTTATGTGTTTCTTTTCTAAATATTTGTGTGTGCATTCCTTTTTAATTCGAGTATCTTACAGAAAAAAAGAACGCGTAAAAATTATTCTTAATTTTCAACTTTTAATTCTTAATTCGCATTATTTACAAAAAAATACTACTTTTGCAGAAATACAAATTTAATAAAATATATGATGAAAAAACAAACAAGATTGAGTTTAATCGTGTTAGTTGCCTTTTTATTCGGCGGCTTAAACATGGGGTTTTCGCAGGACGGTTATAAATTTACCGATATTAAACGCCTGCCGGTAACATCAGTAAAAGACCAAAACAGGTCGGGAACATGTTGGAGTTTTTCGGGTTTATCGTTTATTGAAGCCGAAATGATTAGAATTGGAAAGACAAATCCACCTGATTTGTCAACAATGTTTGTAGTGCGAAATTGCTATTTTGACAAAGCTGTTAAGTATGTACGACTTCATGGTAATTTAAATTTGGGCGGCGGTGGCGCATTCCACGACATTATTCACGTGTGGAAACACTACGGTTTAGTACCAAACGAAGCATATCCGGGCTTAAATTATGGCGAAGACAATCACGTGCACGGCGAACTTGACGAAGTGTTTTTAAATTATGCCAAATCAGTTGTTAAAAATCGCAATAGAAAGTTATCAACTGCTTGGAAACCGGGCTTTAAATCGTTATTAGACGCTTATTTTGGTGCATATCCTGACAAATTTTCTTACAAAGGTAAAAACTATACTCCAAAAGAATTTGCAAAAGATGTAGTTGGCTTAAATCCAGATGATTATGTAGGTATAACTTCTTACACACACCACCCATTTTATGAGAAATTTATTCTTGAAATTCCTGATAATTGGTTGTGGGGTTGGGTTTACAACGTGAAATTAGAAGAATTTAAGCAAATTATAGATTATTCGTTAGAGCATGGATATACCGTTGCTTGGGGAACTGATGTAAGCGAAAAAGGTTTTTCATACAGAAACGGTGTTGCAGTGGTGCCGGGAAAAGACAAGGCTGATATGAGCAACTCGGAACGTTCAAGATGGGAAAAAATGACAAAAGCTGAGAAAAATAAATTGCTTTATTCATTTGACAAGCCTATTGATGAAAAGCAAATTACACAGGAAATGCGTCAGGAAGCATTTGATAATTATCAAACTACCGACGACCATGGAATGTTGATAATAGGAACAGCCAAAGACCAAAACGGTAAGAAATATTATATCGTTAAAAATTCATGGAACAAAAGCAACAAATACGACGGTTATTTATACGCATCGGAGGCATTTGTTTTGTATAAAACCATGAATGTGATGGTAAACAAAAATGGTATTCCTCCTGCACTAAGAAAAAAATTGAAATTGTAAAATAGGCGATTGTAATTAACAATGAGCAATTTGCAATTAACAATGAAGCAAAAACAGACCTCGCTGATTTTGGAAACCTGCGAGGTCTCATAAATTCTTAATTTTCAATTATAACCAGATGAAAAACCGACCATTTTTATTGATAGGCTTAATAGGACTTGTAATAATTGCCATTGTCTATTTTATGGAGCAAACTTTTCCCTCATCGGCACCTTTTATGCTGAAAGGTTTTAGCAAACCCATCACCTACTACGAATTTATACAATCGCCGGTAGAGGTGGAAGCATTTTTCGGTTTAGATGATTATGATTTTGATAGCGAAAAATTTATTCGCGATATGAATAAAGGTAACAAAATTGATTTTCTATTTGCCTTTGTTTATTCCGTGTTTTTCTTTTTGTTTTTCAAAAAATTAACACAAGTATCATCTAAAAAATGGTATAAAATAGGAATGATTTTGGCGGTTTTCGCTTTCATTGGCGATATTGTTGAAAACATACAGCTATTGCAAATAACATCGAAACTTGCTGAGGGTGGATATGAGAATAATTTGGAATGGCTTTTTGCATTTACTTGGATAAAATGGTGGAGTTTAGCATTAGGCTTTGCATTATTTGGGTTGTGGCTTGTTAAACTATCGGGCGTTTTGCGCTATATGGGTTATGTGGCGTGGTTGCCGCTTATTTTGAGCTTTTTTGCACTTATGCAGCGCGGCATATACACCGAACTATTTACACGCTCAATAAATATTATGTTCTTTGTTGCTATTTCTTACTGTTTTATGTTTGAACAAGCAGATTATGAATTAAAAATGAAAAATGAAGAATGAAAAATGGTTTTTACGAATTTTTAAAGTAAAATAATCGGATTTAACAGCAAAAAAACAGAAATATTTAGGACTTTTTTATAAAAATCGGTATTTTCCTGATAGTCTTAATTTTAAACAAAATTTGACAAAAAACCACTAAGTTTCACAAAGAAAAAAATTATCTAAGGTGATAAAGTTTCATTTTTAACTTTTAATTTTTAATTCAAATTATGCCTAAATTTTAAAATTTTCCCAATGTTTTTTCCACCTATATTACTGATAATCAAAACCTTCCGCTTTTTAAAACATTATTACTTAATAATTACCTGATTATTAACATTTTACTGACAAATATCATATTATTTTTTACTCAAAAGTCAAGTCGAGTTGATATTTTTATTAGTTTTGCATGGTTTTTGTTTCTACGGAGGCATAAATATGGTTGTGTTTACGAACTTAATAAATTAAAAACAACTCTTAATTCAATTAGCAATTAACAGTGAATAATTAACAATGATGAGGCTAATAATCAAGATATTACAAGACTCGTCCATATCTCCATAAACAGCTCATAATTAAGCTATTATAAAAACATAACGGAGTGTAGTAATAACTCATTTAAACATTTTTTGAAGTTGCCAAAAAATCGTGATGATATTTGAGGCTTTTAAACTTCTCAAACAACTTAAACTAATTTCAAGAAAATATTTATGTTAAAAAATATATCAATTTTTATAGTTATATCATCTTTTTTAGTATCAATCGCAGGATTATCACATATTACTGATACAAAAAACAATTTCACCAAACTCAAACTATCTTCGCGTGCTATTTTAAATGCACCAACAATAATCGACACCGTAAAACCCTTAATCAGCAACGAAGGAAATATATTTGTAACACACTATGATACAGATATTGATAAAAATTATTGGTCGATATCGCAAGATAGCAAAGGACAAATGTTGTTTGCCAACAGTCAGGGTATTAGCGTGTTTAATGGTAGCACTTGGATAAATTTTAATATAGAGCAAACTCCTTTCACTATAAAATATCTTGAAGAACAAGATATTGTCTTAGTGGGTTGCGACAATGGATTTGGCTACTTAAAAGATGAAGGAAAAGGCAAATATGAATATTTTTCATTATCCATACCTACATATAATTATGGCGAAATAACTGATATACAAATGAGTGAAAATCACATTTTCTTTTACAGCCAACAAATTATTAGTGTTTTTAACAGGAAAAATCTTGACCGAGAATATGAAGTTGTAAATAAACAAAATGAACGTTTAAACAACGGAATGTTAATATTCAATGACAAACTATTCGTTTTCAAAAATAATGATGGATTATATGAAGTAAATAGCGCGGGCGAATACAAGAAAATTAAAGGTAGTAACAAAATTAAAGGCGAAGAATTAGTTTTCAATATTATGTTATCGCCTGATAAAATGATTTTTGGAACTTCTAATGATTTATTATATGTATTTGATGGCAAAACTATAAAAAACTATGACAGTAAGATACAAAAACATGTTTCTGAAATGCAATTGGTCTCCGGAGTGGCGTTGTCTGATGGAAGATTTGCCTTAGGTACGCTTTCTAGGGGTGTTGTAGTAATAAATGACAAGACGCATAAAATTGAGAATATTGTTGATTATCAAAATGGTTTGCCCGACGATGAAGTTTTGGCAATGAACAAAGATAAATATGGTAATATTTGGGTTTCTCATGGTTTGGGTATCAGCCAACTTGATTTTATATTGCCCATAAAATATTATAATTCTTATCCCGGCATAGAAGGCATACTAATAGATGTGCTAAATTTTAACAATACGATTTATGTGGCTACAAGTGAGGGAGTTTACTATTTAAGTAAAGTGGAAAGCCTCGAAGATTTAAAATATTATCAAGATAAAATGGCTGAACAAAAAAAGCAACAGTGTGTGCCCAAGGGGAAGCACGCTGTTGGTGCTAAATTAACGAAAGATAATAAAGAAATAGTAGAAAAAACGAAAAAAGACAATTTTTTTAAAAGATGGAAAAAGAAAAGAGAGGAAAGGAAAGCACGCCGAAAAGCAAAAAAACAGGAAAAGAATAAATCAAATGACTTAAAGAATAAAAAAACAAAATATGTAAAAATAGACGACAAAAGTGGGGCAAAAGTGCAAAAATTGAGCAAGGCTGAGTCTGAAGAACTTGCTAACATAATGGAAAATATAAGCAATAAAAATAAAAAAAATACGAAAAAAACAAAAAAAGACAATGAGAAGCCTAAGAAAAAACAGCTAATTATTTCGTATGTTTTTAAAAAAATAAAAAATATTAATACCAAATGTAAAAAACTTGTTGGTCATAAAGATAGAATACTTGTTGCAACAAATAATGGTTTGTATCAAATAAAAAACAATAAAGCTAATAAAATTTTAGATGATAAAAACATAAATACCATTGTGCCGTCATTAAAAGAAAATATTTTCTTTCTTGGGCAAAATACCGGTTTTACAGCTATTCGATTTAATGGTAAAAAATGGAAAGAAGATAAAAAATTTAACCGACAAGGCATAGATAAACCTATTTTTGACATAGTTGAAGACACATCGGGCGTGCTTTGGTTAGCATCAGATGCTTTGGTGTATAAGGTAAATATGAATAATGAACTGTCTGATTCTATTGATTTCTTGCAACATATACCAAGCAGTTTCACAATTAGATGTTTAAACAACGAAGTTTATTTCATAAGTAAACATGAGGTTTATAAACTAAATAAGTCGAAAGGAACCATTGAATACTCCACTGATTTGTTTGATAATTATCAAAACAATATAGATTATATTAACTCTCAGCCTAATATTACATGGGTTAAATTTAAAGATAAATGGCAAATTATTGGCAATCATTCTTTACAAAATGAACAACTCCAAATGTTAAACTTGTTGGAAAATATCAGCAACATAAAAGTTGATAAATACAATAATATTTGGGTAATCGACAGAGGTTCTAATCTGTTTAGAATAGGCAGTATAACTTCGTCAATTGATTATCTGACTGATTTTAATGTATATATACAAAAACTTAAACCTAACCGTGGCAAATCGTTAAGTGGTCAAAATTTTGTATTGCCCTATAATATTACTTCTGTTGAATTAAGTTTAAATGCTCCTTATTTTTTCAGACCACAAGAAACTGAATATCAATATATTGTAAAGCCGGTTATGGAACATTGGAGCAATTGGCGTAAGAAAACAGAAATTGATTTACTTGTAAATTCAGGTAAATTTACCATCCAAGTGCGTGCGAAAAATGTATTTGGCAATATAAGAACTTCGCCAGTGTATTACATGACGGTAGAATCAAAACTATGGGAAGAAAATTGGTTTTATGGCATTATTATCTTTTTGGTTGTGTCAATAATATTTTTTATAGAATTTAGAAGGCATAAGCGTAAAAATAGAAAATTGCAGCTGTATAATGCAAAATTAGAAAAAGAGGTAGAAAAACGTACAACCGAAATAAAAATGCAAAGCGCACAAATACAGAAAAAAAACAAAGAAATAACCGCCAGTATTAATTACGGAAGTAGAATTCAACATGCTATTTTGCCTCACAGGGAGATTTTGAAAGACTGTTTTTCTGATGCTTTTATATTAAATAAGCCTCGCAATATTGTTAGTGGCGATTTTTATTGGTGGAATAAGATTGGAAATCGCATAATTGTAACTGTTGGCGATTGCACGGGACATGGTGTTCCCGGAGCATTTTTAAGTATTTTGGGTATTAGTTTCCTCAATGAAATAGCTTATGAAATTAAAGAATTACACGCAAATACTATTCTTAATTTATTACGTGAGAAGGTTATAACCACCTTAAATCAACAAGATTATGGGCATAGAATGTCTGACGGAATGGACTTGTCGCTAATAATTTACGATATGACTACTTCTGAATTGGAATACGCAGGTGCTAATAATCCTCTATACATTATACGAGACAACAAATTGGAAGAAATTAAAGCTGATAGAATGCCAATAGGTTGGTATATTGATACCGAAACTCCTTTTGAAAATCAGCACATAAAATTGCAGGAAGGCGATTATTTATATTTATTTTCTGATGGATACATGGATCAATTTGGAGGCGAACATGGCAAAAAATTATTAGCACGCAACTTTAAAAAACTTTTGCAAAAAGCCTCAGAACGTGAGTCTATGGAAGAACAAAAAGAGTTTCTCGATAATCGTTTTACGAAATGGATAGGAGATAATAATCAAATTGATGATATTATGGTTCTGGGTTTGAAAATTTAGACAGATGTACAATAACATTCTAATAGCAAGCGATAGTTTTAAATCTTCGCTATCATCGGGTGAAATTTGCCACACACTTAGCAAAACACTGATTAATAGCAGTTTGCCAATACAAATCACTACAAATAAACTTGCCGATGGTGGAGAAGGAACACTCGCTGCCATAAATCAAAAAGGTGATTACAAGGTTGTTAATTTAGAAGTTGATAATCCATTATTTTCTAAAATAAATACACACTATTTATATGATTTGCAATCAAAAACGGCATTTGTAGAGTTAGCGCAAGCATCGGGACTTACATTGGTTCAACCTACGCCTAATATAATGCACTCTTCTACCTACGGTACAGGTTCTCTAATTCGTCATGCCATAGAAAACGGAGCAACTGAAATTATTTTGTTTGTTGGCGGAAGTGCCACCAACGATGCCGGCTTGGGAATTTTAGAAGCATTGGGTTTTAATTTTTTGGATAAAAAAGGTAGTTTCGTAAAACCTTTGCCCAAAAATCTCATGAAAATTCATACAATTGACGACACCAATTCTGTTTTCACAAATAAAAATATCAGTGTAACAATTGCGGCAGATGTTACCAATCCTTTTTACGGCGAAAATGGCGCATCGTATTGCTATGCACAGCAAAAAGGCGCAACAATAGAGGATATTAAGTTTTTAGATAAAGCCTTTCATCATCTTGCAGATTTATTTCTAACGCAATATAATACTGATATACAAAACATTAGCGGTTCTGGTGCAGCGGGTGGTGTTGCCGGTGGACTGTGTGCTGTTCTTGGGGCAGAAATTGTTTCGGGAGCAGGTTATATTTTTAATCTTTTAGATATTGAAAATAAAATTGCCAATTCTGACCTTGTAATAAGTGGCGAGGGCAAAATTGATAATCAAAGTTTAAACAACAAATTATTGTTTGCTATTGCCAAATTAGTAAAACAACACAACAAAAAATTATGGGCAATTTGCGGTTTTTTTGATGGAAATAACCAATTATTAAAGCAATTAAACATTAGTAAGGTATTTCCGTTTGCCCGCAATTCCTCCGAAATTGAATATTCAATATTAAACGCCGACAAAAAATTAGATGAAATTGCGCATGATATTTTGAAAGAGTTACAATGAATAAAAAGTATCGAAGTCGAATTATAATTCTACAAAAATAGTACTCCAACTCCTCTAAATGGCATTAATGGGCTTATAAAACATGGTAGCCTACGAAGTGTCTGCCACAAGTTTTACACAAATAATATTGTTTCCTGTTGTATTTATGTCCATTCTTTCCTATCTTTGCACCAGTGCATTTAGGACATTTTAGTTATATTTCGATTGTTATATTACAAAACAAATGAGAATATCCTGAATTACAAATATTTATGAGAAAATACTTTTTAAATTACTTCTAAATTTTATAAATGAAAGAATATAGAGCTAAATTTTTCGATATTTTAAAACAAGAAAAAATCTCAAAAGGAAATAAAATTTTCTTGTATTTCATAAATAATTATAAATATGAAAAAGGCGAGTTATTAATAGAATACAATACACCATTAATTCGGATTGATGATAACATAATTAGAATTTTTAATTCTATTGATAAAAATAGAATTAAAAATACCATATCCTCCAAATATAGAAAAAGTTGGCTTGGAGCTTATAATAGCATTAGTAAAGAAATAGATAATGGAAGACCATTAGTTTTAAACCGAGCTGCACAAGTTTTATATGGACCATATTTTCACCCTAACAGAAGTGCGCAATCATATAACGTATATACTACTTTTTATTTTAAACTTGATGAAGTTAGCGATATTATAGACCCGAATAAAATACGCAGATATGAAAAAACAGTAATAAATGGTGAAGTGTTTTATAACATCGACGATACCGCAAAATCTTTAAAAACAGACATTACTGTAAAAGCAGATTATGGTAATAAAGATTACAAAGAGGAAGATATTAGTGAATATTTAAGAATTAAAAAACTTGAAATATCTAATTTTATTAATTTCAATAATACAGAATTAAATTTTTCACCATCAATAAACTTGATTATTGGGAAAAACAATACAGGAAAAACAAATTTACTGAAACTTTTATATACCATTGTAAAATCCTTAGAAGTTTACATCAAGCAAAAAAAGTTATATGGTCAAACTTATAAAACGATATTGAGCAAAAAGACGCAAGAAATTTTTCAATCATCAAGAGAAAACATAGGAACAATTGTTTCAAAAAATTCATCAGATAATTTAAGGGTTTCGCTTGATTTAAGTTTTTTGGACGATGAAGAACAAATAAATTTCTCTTTTGGAAGACAAACACGAAAAGAAATTACAGAAGTTAACGAAATTCCGGAATTGTTAATAGATGAAAAGTCAAATTTTAATGCAATTTTTGTTCCTGCAAAAGAAATATTAAGCACGCACGAAGCTATAAAAAAATCATTTAAAGAATTTATTAAAGGATTTGATGCAACATACAATGATTTAACTGACGTGATAAGTCCTTTCATTGAACAAAGCGGAATATCACCCGAACTATCAAAAATTATTGAAAATATTCAAAATGATATAATAAGTGGGAAAATAGAATATGATGATAATGCCAAGGAGTTTATTTTTAAGAATAAAAACGGGCATAAGTTTGAAATGACAATGACTGCCGAAGGTGTAAAACAGGTAGGCATTATCCCTGTTCTTATAAAAACAGGGGAACTTCATTCCGGCAGTATTATCTTTTTAGATGAACCTGACAATAATCTAAACCCTGTAACAATCAATAAATTTGTCAGAATATTAATTGATTTGGCAAAAGCCGGTGTTCAAATTTTTATATCATCACATAACTATTTCATCGTAAAGCGTCTTCATATTTTTGCAAAACAGTTTAAAGAAATTGATTTTAGAGTGTTTTCATTAATTGATTATGACAATGATAGTAAAATTGATGTTGAATATAAGGATTTAAAATTAGGATTACCGAAATACAATCCAATTGTTGATGAAGCCTTAAATATGTTTAATGATGACATTAAAACGGAATTATAGTGATGGACGGAAGATGCGAAGATAACGGATTGATTATTGAATTTCCGGACGAAAACTGTTCTAAAATTGATGATAATGAATATTTTAGAAAATTTAGCAGTGTTTTCAATAATTTTAAGGTAATGGATTGTAGTTGGTTGGATACTAAAAGCAACAAGTTGTGGCTTATTGAGTTAAAGAGATATTACAATCCTGATAATGATAAATATATTTCTGCTGACTTATCAGATAAAAATGTAATATCGAAAAAAATAGTTGAATTATTACAAAAAACAATAGGCACTCTATTGTTGTTGAATGATAGATTTGAAACTATGGATATTTTTCCTAAGGCAATTTCCCCCGAAACTAAAGTTAATATTGTTCATATTCTAAAAGTAAAACCTGAACACAAAGAATACTTACAGTTTATGACTGATAAGTTAAAAGCAAAATTTGATGATTTTCCTTTAAACGCAAATAGCTTATTTATAATTGATTACGAAATGGTAAGTGATTTATTAGGTTTTAAAACAGGGGAATAAATACGCATTTTCGTTATTCGACACCAAATAAAATTCCTCAAACTTGCAGTTATTTGAAAGTTTGAGGAATTTTTTTTACCAACAATTGTTGGTGATTTGAAAAAACATCAACAACTGTATTGTTCTTACTTCGTCAGTTGCAACCAACGATGATTTTCTGCCCCAAAAGTCCCCGTTAATTTAGCAATATACTAAAAATCAATGTTTGAGAAATTTATAGCATTGCGAACCGTTATAAACAACTGATAATAAAAGGATTATAAACAAAGACAACATAAATCTCCTAACCAAAATCCAACTAAATCTTTGTAAATCAATTTGTATGCACTATATTTGCGCCGAGAAATCAATAAATAATTAATAATTTTGGCGAAATTTACTCACTTTG
>PDWI01004633.1_pt1 | contig 18443 bp, 16 predicted proteins | sample 1430891 | NCBI WGS metagenome assembly PDWI01 (sample SAMN01162508, study PRJNA174530) | Oral metagenome, whole genome shotgun sequencing project. | biome: Marine environment; feature: Marine mammal; material: Swab sample of the gingival sulcus; isolation source: swab sample of gingival sulcus...
GTGACCGCACCAAGAATAAGGCCGATGATAACGAGAACGATCGCCATTTCGATCAGGGTGAATCCTTTGCTGTTGCTCTTCATTGTCTTTCTCCTTGTTCCGGCAGGTGTGGCCCCTGCCTCGTGCATTCCGTTGCTCTGAACAATTCAGGCCAGATGCCGGGTGTGGCACTCTGTTTACCGTCGACAAAAGCTGTTGATTGAGAAGAAGAGGACCAGAGGTCTCCTCTTATGCCCGGGGACCATTTGTCCGCTGTTACGGTTTTGAGGGTCAGATAATTTTGATGCGGTAGACCGCATTGACTGGGGCAGCCTCGGCTGCAGGCCATGCGATCGTATCCAGACCGGCGGCGACATCGGGGGGCAGACCGTCAAGCTGAAAATAGTTGCCGAGCGCATCGGAGCTTTTCGGCGTCAGGGTGACGTTTTTCATCCCGCTGAACGCCCCGGAAATGCGGGCGATATTGGCGGTTTCGGTGTTGCTCTCCGGCAGTTTGAGTCCGACCTTGTGCAGCTGGTGGCGGACCTTTTCGAGGTTGAAATCGGTAAAGCGGCCTCTGTTCTCATGGTCTCCGTCTGCAAGCAGCCTGCCCGCGCGGTCGTAGTAGTCGATGACACCCAACTCCCAGCTGCGGACAAAGCCGGTGTAAAAACTCTTCTGGCGGAAACTGTTGACCACCTCTCTTCCCTTCGTGACTGTGCCGCCGAGAAAGCCGATCAGCGCGATTGCAACGGTCATCTCAACAACGGTGAAGCCGTATCTTCTTCTGTTCATCGGTGCCCTCTCTGCTCGAGAAACCCGCGATTGCCGGGGCCCGCGCTGCTGCCGGCGGGCCCGTCCTTTGCTCGCTGACATCAAAGAGTGCCGACGTCAAAAAAGCAGTTTGAAACCGTTTCGTTTTCAGAAACAGTGTAGGTCATCGCTCCGTTGTCCGGATCCATCTCACCGTCAATCATGGTGTCTATTGCGAAGGCCAGATCTTTGGGGACGTTATTCATGCTTATTCGGTTTTCATTGTTGTTGTAAGACAGCCCCAGCGATATGGTCCGGTTGCCGAAAGAGACCATCCGGGAGGGGGTCGGCGGTTCAAGACCGACAGCCTCAAGCTGAGCGATCGCATTGTCGATGGTGCCGGTGACTTTTCTATCCCGACTTGATGCGTCGGCTGTTTTCGCATTGGTATCGCTTGGTGCATCGGCAAGCAGCAGGCCGGTGCGGTCAGTATAGTTGATAAATGCCAGCTGCCAGCCCTTGACGACAGAGTTGTAGAATTTTTTCTGTCTGGCGCTCTCAACCATATCCTTGCCCTTGGTGACCGCACCAAGAATAAGGCCGATGATAACGAGAACGATGGCCATTTCGATCAGGGTGAATCCTTTGTTGTTGCTTTTCATTGTCTTTCTCCTTGTTGTTGTGGCAGGCTGCACCCGCCCGGTAGCACTCCGTTGCTCTGAACAATTCAGACCAGATGATGGTTGTGACGATCTGTTTCTCGTCGGGAAAAGTTGCTGATTAAGAAGAGGATCAGAGGTCTCTTCTGTTGTCATTTTCTGTTCGGGGACCACTCTTTGCCTGCTGACATCAAAGAGTATCGACGTTAAAAAAGCAGTCTGAAACTGTTTCGCTGTCAGACACAGTGTAGGTCAGCGCCCCGTTGTCCGGATCCATCTCGCCGTCAACCATCGTGTCTATTGCGATGGCCAGATCTTTGGGAATGCTGTTCAGGCTTATCCGGTTTTGCTCGTTTTTGTAATACAGCCCCAGCGATATGGTTCGGTTGCCATAAGAGACTGAGGAGGAAGTGGGCGGTTCAAGACCGACAGTTTCAAGTTGAGCGATTGCATGGTCAAGGGTGCCGGAGATCTTGCCATCCCGACTAAATGCTGAGTCTGTTTTCGCATTGGTATCGTTTGCGGCATCGGCAAGCGTCAGACCGGTGCGGTCAGCATAGTTGATAAATGCCAGCTGCCATCCCTTGACGACAGAGTTGTAGAATTCTTTCTGTCTGGCGCTCTCAACCATATCCCTGCCTTTGGTGACCGCACCAAGAATAAGGCCGATGATAACGAGAACGATGGCCATTTCGATCAGGGTGAATCCTTTGGTGTTGCTTTTCATTGTTCCTCTCCTTGTTGGCCAGGCAGGTTGCACCCGCCCGGTGCACTCCGTTGCTCTGACGAGGCTGTCCCGTCAGGATTTCTGTTATCTTTCCTTTCGGCTGTCTGGCGCAAAAGGTTAACCTTTTTATCTGTAAATCAGCTGGAATGAGGCGTTCATGTCCCGTCAGTGCTGATTCTCATCCATTGTTGTGGGGTGCAGGCAACCCGCCAGAGACCGGTCTGAGTTTTTACCGGGAGTGGTGAGGTGAAGGGGGCGCAGATTGGAGGGAGGGGGTGGAAAGGTGAAGGCCTGCTGCCTTCGTGCCCGACGGTCAGGGAGTATATTTTCCCGGTTTCAGCGTTGAGATATTGCTGATCTCCAGCCTGTTTTCGTTGTCAGCGTCTGTTGTCAGCAGGTCTTCGTAGGAGGTGGTCAAGGAGTGTGACGACGTTGAAACGATGAGATCTTCATTTGGACGGACTGTTTTTACCGCCCCGTCGGCGGTCTCGTCGCCGTTGACGGTGATACTCTCTCCTGTTTTGTTATAGACGGTCAGGCTGCAGTTGATATTGAGTCCGATAATCTCGTTGGCGTTTACCCCGACGACAATGTCATCATAGGGAGCTTTTGCATTCGGGTCCTCTCCGTCTGCAAAGGTGTCGATCCGGGCACCGGGCGCATAGGTGGTGACGCTGACGATGCCGCCTCCTTCAGCATGCCGGAACTGTCTGTTCATATTGGCGCCTCCGGAGCCGATGATGAACGCCTGGTTGTGCAGAACGGCCCCTGTCAGCTCATCGGTATTGCTGACGTTGCCGTGGTGCTCGAGAGTGAGGCGGGTTATCTGGTTTGCCGGCCGCTTTTTTTGCAGCGGGTAGTATCTGCAGATGTCGTCTGCGAGGTCAGCATCAGCAAAGTAGTACAGCGTCTTGTCGTGGGAATCTCTGTTGTTGGCAAAGGTGTTTTTGAACTCCTGCCGCGTCGGCAGTCTTCGGTTCAGCTGAAGAAAACCTTTTATCTCCTCGACCGCCCGGGTCACCGCCTTTCTGTCGGCATGGGCGCGTCTGTTTTTGACCAGTGCTGTGATCAGCGGCACAACGGTACTCATCACAAGTCCAAGAATGACGAGGACGATGGCCATTTCGATCAGGGTGAACCCTTTTTTTTCAGTGGGTCTCATAGTAGAGCCTGTTTCTGCTGATGGTTTGACAGAGGGTGTTGCGGTTATCGCAGACCCACTCCGGGCTGCTGTGCCCGAGTCTGCTCCGGTCGGCGAGATCGTCACCCTGCGGTTCGCGCACCTTGCTGTGGACGATCCAGACCGCATCCGGCGATGTCGTCGGGGTGCCGACGGCACTGTACTCGGTGAAGCTGCGCGGTGTTGCTTCTGCAAAGGGAGGCGCGGACTGTGATCTGACCGCACAGCCTCTGGACGCAACCGTGCAGCTGTTGCTGTACTCGAGCGGGTATCCCCACGGGTTTACCACCTGACAGTTCTGTTGAAACCACGCCGGTGGCGGGATCTTTCCGGAGGTGATCACCCCTTCGAGAAGGCACGCTTCGGCCCTTTCCAGCTGCGCCTCGGCCTTGATGAACTGTTGCGAGGTGCGCATTGACAGCCATGCGGTGATTGAGACGCCGAGGATCAGGCCGATGACGAGCAGCACCACACTCAGTTCAATCAGGGTGAATCCCGCTTCGCGGTCTGTCTGGCTGTGGTGATCCATTGCGTTATTGTGTTGACAGGCGGTGGGCCAGTTTTTCATTTTCGCGCAGTTCAGGGTCATCCGGAGCGATTTTCAGCGCCTCTGCGAGTACCTGCTGTGCCTCCGCCAGCCGGTTGCGATAGAGCAGCGAGGCGGCGAGGTTGTTGGCGACCGCAGGGTCCCTCCCCTCACGCCACACCTTGCGATAGAGAATGATCGCCGAATCCCACTCCCCTTTTCTGCGTAACTCTTCGGCCTGATGCAGCCATTGCTTTAGTTTGAAATAGTCGTCACTGCCCGGTTCGGCTCTGCGTGGCTGCGGGTGAATGGCGGCGGCAGCTCTTTCCTGCGCGGGCGGGCCGGCGGCGGTGAACTCGCTGCTGCCTGTCGTTTGAGCCGGGAAAACGGGGTTCTGAATCTCCTCTTCTCTGTTCTCCTCAAGGTTCTCTTCGACCGGCGGCACTTCTTCTCTCTGCAGTGGCCGGGGTGCTGCCTGTGGTGGTGTTGTCGGTTGCGGCTCCGGCTGCTCTGTCAGCGGCTCTGCCTCCGCCGGCTCCAGAGGTTGCGGTTGTGTGCTCTCGGCCGCAGCAACTGCCGAGGCCACCGGAGCAGAGGTCTGCTGCCGGGCTCTGGCGGCGGTTGCTGTCAGCTCCGGCGCTGGTGAGACCGGTTCGGTGCTGTCGTTTTTTCCTGCAGAAATGGCTGGCTGCTCAGCTTTGGCAATTGCGGGGGGCGGTGGTGTTACCGGGGCCCGTTGCGGTTTCGGTGCGAGGATGCCGCTCTCCCTGACCCAGAGGGTCACAATGATAACCCCGACTCCGAGAAGGACAAAACCGACGAGAACAGCGAGAAGACGTCGCCACCGGCGGTGATGACGCTCGTGTGGAAGCAGGTTCGGGTGGTATCCGCCTGTTACGATGGCGGCAGCGGCATCTTCGCGGGCGGCCCCGTTGCCGGCGTCACGCTCTTCGAGAGTCTTTTCGACCTGCTGGATCCGCTCGAACAGGTTGTTTTCGAGGTTTTTCAGGGTTTCGTAGTGTCTGTTGGCCATTACGCTTATCCGTAAATCAGTCGAAGTGAGAGCATATATATCCCGTCAATGCTGATTTCCATCTGTTGTTGCGGCGCACAGGCGACATGCCGGTATCAGTTGAGCACTTTGAGCTTGAGGATTATGACCATCTCCACTTTCTGCTTTGCTGTCGCCTCCTGGCGGAACATGTTGCCAAAGAGGGGCAGGTCGGCAAGGATCGGCACCTCGGTGGTGGTATCACTCTGTTTATCCATGATCAGGCCGCCAAGCATGACGATATGGTCGGGTTTGACATCAATTACGGTGCTGATCTCGCGCAGGTTCACCTTTGGAAAGGTGATGGTGTAGGCGCCGCCGGCAAGCTGCTGCTGATCCATCGACACCAGTTCGCTTTTGATCGGGATGATGTGCAGCGAGACAGAGCCGTCATTTTTTATCACCGGAGTGACGCCGAGAAGGATACCGTCAAATATCGAGCCGATCTCGGTTGACACCGAGGTATCGACGCTGCCGTCACTCGCACTTGAGGTGGTCTCCTCAAGACTCCTGAGGTAGGAGATCGACTGGCCGACTGAAATCATCGCCGCCTGGCCGTTCATCGCCTTGATCCGCGGATTCGACAGCATTCTGATGTCACCGTAGCTGCGGAGGGCGCGGAAGATGCCGTTGAGGTTATACTTGTCGGCCTGTATGGCGAGGGTGTAGAAGTCGTCATTTCCCCTGCTGGCGCCGGTGAGATCGACAATCTCGTTTTCAATCCCGATGCCGGGCAGGGTCACCTCACTCGCTCTGAGCACGACCTGCTGCCAGTCGATGCCGAGATTTTTTGTCTTGTTGAGGGTGACCTCCATAATCTGGGCTTCGATAAGGACCTGGCGGGTGTACTTTTCACGCAGGGTTTCGAGGTACTGCGCGATCTGACGCAGCCGCCGGGGACGGGTACGGACGAGAACCGTCCCGGTCTGGCGGTTGAGGATGAACTCGCCGTCGTTTTCGATAAGAGTTCCGACCGTGTTTTCGATGTTGGTGTAGATATCGCTGACATTGTCACCAATTTTACCGGCAATTTTGAAGCTGCCGGTCAGCGGTGAGCTGATCTCCTCGGCGTCGGTCGAGCCGAGGACATCGCCGCCGACATCAAACTGTGACGTGTTGGTCGAGAGGATAAAGTCGAGGTGAAAGGTTTTGCTGACAAAAGGCTCAATGAACAGGGTCGAGTTCTCTTCACGCCAGCTGACGTTGAGGATCGAGGAGACGGTATCAAGGATGCTCTCAAGGCTGTTCTCCTGAAACTCTGCAGTCAGTTTCCGGCTGCCGGGGAGATTCTCCAGTCCGGGATCAAGAACGAGGTTGAGTCCGGCGGCGCGGGCGAGAAGCTGGTAGATCTGCCGGTAGTCTTCGTCGACAAAGCTGATGCTGATATGCTCGGTTTTTAACGGGCTGATCTCTTTGAACTTCGGAGGTGGCGGGCTCTGCGGTTTCTCCGAATCGTCGCTGAGATCTTTAAAGAACGGGCGGGCGGGCAGCTGGTGCCGGCCGGTTTCTGTTTTCGCTCCTGTTACCTGTGCCGGGCGCATTGTCTGTGGCGGTTGATCAGAACGGCTGCTGCAGCCGCTGAGAACCGCGGCTGCAAGGCAGGCTGACAGCAGTACGGGAAGAAGTACAGACTGGCGGGTATTTTTCATCATCTCTCTCTCTTCGGGGTATCGGGGTGCCGGGGAAGAATCTGCTTTTCCGGTGGTGACTCGCCGCTGCCTGCAGGGTGGCTTTCAACGAGGTACTTCTCACCGGGGCGAAGCGTGAAGGTGGTTTCACCGCTTGTAAACTCGACCCGGTCGGTGTCGATACGGCGAACGGTAAAGAGGTCACTGCCGGTGCCCTCAAGGTAGAAATCGCCGTTGACGATGCAGAAGGTGCCGTTGCCGCCTTCGGCAATACTCGAGAGGGTGACCTCGGTGAGGCGGACGTGGCGGTCGAGTTGCTGCGGCTCCTCTTCTGTCTTCTCCTCTGTGACCTCGGCCGGGCGATAAAAGAGCTCACGGGCGATCGCTTTTGCGGTGTCGTCGGGGTGTTCAGACTCTTCGGCCGGCAGCATCTCAAGTGCCGGATGCAGGTGGAGAGAGAGCGGCCGCGGCAGCTTTTCACTCTCCATCCCGAACCAGACTGCGGCTCCGACAGCAGCCGCCAGAACCAAAAGGGGCAGGGCGGCGGGGAACAGTCTGCGGTAGTTTACTGTGTCGGACATAGAAAATATCCCTCCAGCCTGAAGGTGAGCGCCCTGTTGTTGTCGTTACCGCCTGCGTCTTTGCCGGTTTCGTCGGTCTTGCCGCCGCTCTCTGCACTGAAGGTGGCGAGCGCAAACGGGCGGTCGAGCCTGTAGAGACTGCCGAGACGGCTGGTGAGGTCGTAGAGGGGCAGGTTGACCCAGGTCTCTTCGATCTTCTCCCAGCGCGGCGGCTTCATCTGCCGTGAGTACCACGGACTGCGATTGACAAAGCGGTGATACTCGTGCAGCCGGTTAATATGACGGGAGGCTTTGCGTCCGGCGTCCTCGTAACGGCTGGTCGCCCTGCTGTACTTCTGCCAGCTGGTAAACGAGTGAATGGCGAAGTAGAGAGCGGCGGCGCAGAGGAGCATGACGATGATCTGTAAAAGAAGACTGCCGGTCTGCGGGCGGGGAAAAGTTGTCATCGGGAGACCTCCTCTGTGCCTGGCTCTGGCGAGCGGGATTGCGGCCGGAGGCTGCAGCTGAGGATGCCTCCGGCGGTCGCCTCGTCGTAGCTCCACCTGCCGTTACTGACCACAAAGAGCCGGGAGAGGAGAACCAGCGCCTGCTCGAAGCGGCGGGTGACACTGCGCCGGTCACCGGTTGCGCTGCAGGTGAGTTCTATTGCGACAGTACGGCTGAAGAGAGCTGCCGGGGAAACGACCTCTTCGTCCGGTTCACCGATGGTTTCGGAATCGTCGGAGGTGTCGCTGCCGCCGGCGGGTTCTGCTGCTTGCGCGCGGCTGACCTCCAGCCCGGTTATCAGCACCCCCTCGGGCAGAGAGACCGACAGGCGGTACAGCAGGTCGTCGAGGCGGAAGTCGTTGTCCGCACTGCTGCGGATGGCGGCGACGGCACCGAAGTTGTCGAGTGATTCGGTGTCGGCCTGCAGCTCTGCGAGCAGCGAACGCTTCGCCGCAAGACGTGTCCTCGCCGCCTGCCAGGTTTCTGCGGCCTCTTCGGCTCTGAGGTGGAACCAGCCGCCGAGAAGTGCCGCCACCACCGCAACAACGGCCGCAACCGCGGTTATCCGGCGTGAGAGCGCCTGCAGTTTCCAGCTGAGGTTGAACTCCTGATCGACAAAGCTCCACTCATCACGGACAAGAGGCGCGCCGTAGAGCTGGGGGGTGTCGAGGAGGGTGTCGAGCGTGATCCCGCCGCCACCTTTTCGCCGTTTTCTCCGCTGACCGCCGGCGAGCGGGCTGAGATCGGGTTGCCATTCGGTAATCGCCATCGGCGACAGATCGATCCCGCTGCGGGCCGAGCCCATGGTGATGATATGGAGGTCGTTGATCTGATGGTCGTTGCGGACGGTGGTGCGGGCAAAGTCAATGGCGTTCGGAAGCAGCGCGTCTTCGACAACGCCCGGCTCCACCTGGGCCAGCATCTGGTTATAGATCGGGGCGCCGCGATGAACGACAATGACCTGAGCGTATGACTTTTCGATCAGCAGCACCATCACCGCCTCTGTCGTCAGCCTGTCGATAACGGCCGCTACCGCCAGTGGTACCGGGATCAGACGGGCACTCCTGACCCCCTTCCAGCGGGCGAGAAGCGGCATGTACTCCTGCACCTCTGCCTTCGGGACAAAGATGCACTCGAGCTCTTCCGGGTTTTTCGGGTTGCGGCGGAAACGGTGGGCGAAGGTGTCGGCCTCCATGGTGAGGGCGAGATTGGCGAACTTCCTGGTGATCTGGAGGGCGAGCAGCTCGGGCTTCATCTTCGGCAGCTGCAGCGAGACGAGGTAGTACTCGTGCGGCGAGAAGAGCAGGTTGACGTTGCCGGGGCAGTTCTTTTCGGCGTTGTCGACGACCTCAGGGCGGCCATAGGATCTGCCGCTTTCGAGCTCCCTCGGACCGGCCGGGGTCGTAAGCAGGCGCCAGCTGGTGCCGTCTGGAAGGCGTTCAACCGAGCGGGTTGCGGTCGTTGTCAACATGGGGTGCCTCCTCCGTGGGCCGCGGGCTGACTGAGAGAGAAGAGTGCCGGCAGAGAGAACACGCTGCTGAGGTACCATGTGGCTGCGGCCAGCAGGATGACGCCGGCCACTGCTGCCAGCGCCTTCCACAGCCAGACGGGCGGTGACGGTTTCCAGGTGAGGTTGCTGATACTCTTGAGTGCCTCGGTGATATGGCGCTTTTCAAAGCGTTCCGGCTGTTCGAGTGCTGCGAGCAGCAGGGTGCGGTCCATGATCCGGTTGATCAGGCGGGGAATCCCCCGGCTCGCCCTCTGCAGCAGCTTCTCTGCTGCCGGAGTCAGACGCAGGTCGGGACGACCGGCGCGGTGCAGGCGGTAGGAGACGTAGTGTGAGACGTCGTCGAGATTGAGTGGCTCAAGACGTTCGTGGGCGACGATGCGCTGTGCCAGCTGGCCGAGCCGCCGGTCAGCGAGCAGTGTTTCGAGTTCGATCTGACCGACAAGGATGATCTGCATCAGTTTGCGCCGGCTGGTCTCAAGGTTGGAGAGCATCCGCAGCTGCTCGAGGGTCTCAAGCGGCATGTTCTGGGCCTCATCAATGACAATGAAGAGGTCACGCGGCTGCGACTGCACCATCTTCAGGGTCGCTTTCTGAAAGAGCTGGACGAGCAGGGCGAGGTTGCCGTTGTGCGGGTGTCTGACCCCGATTGCGTTGAGAAGCAGATGCAGCAGCCCTGCTGAGTCGACATTCGGACTGAGGATGATAACGGGCAGTTTGCGATGGGCGGTGTTCCGGAGAATACGGCGTAACAGCAGGGTCTTGCCGAGGCCTGCCTGCCCTGAGAGCACCATGAAGCCTTCGCCGCTGAGGATCGCATGGGTGATGATCTTTTCGGCGGAGATGTGGGTCTGTGACGGGAAAAAGCACTCCGGGTCAGGCGAGAGCCGGAACGGCGCCTGGTTGAACCGGTAGTACGGCAGATATGGTATACTGTTTCCCCTGGTCATGGCGGTCATGAGAGTTCTGAGATCATCTGATAAACCGGGCCGAGCAGACCGACCGCGATAACGGCGAAGATCAGTCCGGCAAAGACGATGATCACCGGTTCAATGGTTTTTGACATCGCGTTGACGAGCTTGTCAACTCTCTCCATATAGTGTGCGGCGAGGATCTGAAACTGTTCGGAAAGGTTTCCTGTCTGCTCTCCAACCCGGACCATGCGCAGCACAAAAGGCTCGAAAAAGGGGAGATCGGAGATCGCCGACGAGATCGAATTTCCGGTGTTGATCGCGGTGCGGATCTTCTGAATGCCGTGTTTGAGGATCAGGTTGCTGATCGACTGTTCCATCAGATCCATGGTCCGGACGATATCGATCCCGGCCGTTGAAAGCATCGCCGCATATTCAAAAAAGAAGGCGAGCTGGCTCGCCTGCATGGTGCTGCCGACAAGCGGCATCCGGTTCCAGAAGCGGTCCCAGAGAAGCTGCACCTTTTCACTGCGTTTTGCACTCCACCAGAAAGCGATGAAGAGCAGCGGCGGCACCAGCAGCAGCCACCACCACTGGTAGAAGAAATCGCTTGAAGCGATCAGTATTCTTGTCGGCAGCGGCAGGGTTTTGAGGCCGAGGGAGTCAAAGAGACCAAGCAGCTCGGGGAGGACGAACAGTATCCAGAAGATCAGCGCTCCGCTCATCGCAACGAAGATAAAAGCGGGGTAGACGAGGGCGCGTCTGGTCGAACTGACGATGAACTCAATGCGGTCGATGTGGTCGGCGCCGTTTTCGAGGGTGGTCTCGAGATTTCCGGTCTCCTCGCCGATGGTGATCAGCGGAAACATGATCCGGGGAAGGTGGCGTGCGGCCGATTTTTCCTGGATCGCCTCTGAGAAGAGCATGCCGTCATCGATGCGGTGGCAGACGCTGCGGAACATCTTCTGCAGGATCGGGTTGGCGGGCGGGGCGATCATATCTTCGATCGCTGCGCGCAGCGGCACCCCGCCACGGATGAGCAGGGCGAGGTTGCGGAAAAATTCGGCGAGAATCGGGCGTTTGAGGCCGCCTTTCGGCAGATGCAGCAGCGTCTTCCGATAGTCGACGAGGGTCTGACCGTGCTGCTCGGTCGCGGCGAAGAGGTCTCCGAGACTGTCGAAGTTGCCCTGCTCCTTTTCGATCCGGCCGTCGGCGGTGATCACTTTATAGTGGTAGAAAGCCATCAGCCGAGCACCCGCCGCAGTTCTTCAAAACTGGTGATCCCCTCAGCGACCTTTTTGCGCCCGGCATCGTAGAGGCTGGTAAACCCCTCTTTACGGCAGGCGTCCTCAATCCGGTCGGGCGAGGCGTCCTGGGCAACAAGGCGCATCACCGTATCGGTGACCGGGACCAGCTCGCTGATCGCATCACGGCCAAGATAGCCGGTCTGCTGGCAGTGGGCGCAGCGTCCTGCGGCGAAGTAGGTGCCGTCGGTCGGAAGGTTATGTCTTTTAAGCTCTTCGGGGTCGTAGTTGACTGGTCGGCGGCACTGGGTGCAGAGACGGCGGACCAGCCGCTGGGCAAGAATCCCCTTCAGTGAGGTCGAGAGCAGGTAGGGGGAGAGCCCGAGATCTTTCAACCGCGCCAGTGCCGCAATTGCAGTGTTCGAGTGCAGGGTCGAGAGCACAAGATGGCCGGTGAGGGCGGCACGTACCGCAAGCCGGGCCGTCTCCTCATCACGAATCTCACCGATCAGCATCACATCCGGATCCTGACGGAGAAAGGTGCGGATCGCCGAGGCGAAGGTGTAGCCGGCGCGGGTGTTGACCTGGGTCTGCCGGATCATCAGCAGTTCGTACTCGATCGGGTCTTCGACGGTGAGAATGTTCTTGCCGATCGAGTCCTGTTCGCGCAGGGCGGCATAGAGGGTAGTGGTTTTCCCGGATCCGGTGGGCCCGCAGACGAGGATCATGCCGTACGGCAGTTTGAAGAGTCGGCGGAGCTGCTCCTGGCGCTCTTTGCTGTATCCCAGTTCGCGGATCCCGAGGGTCGAACCGCCGCGCGAGGGGAGGAGACGGAGAACAAGGTTCTCACCAAAACGGGTGCGGACCGAAGAGACCCGGATATCGAAGGATTCGCCGAAAAAGTCGAAACTCATGCGCCCGTCCTGGGGCTTGCGCTGCTCGGCAATGTCCATCCCCGCCTGCACCTTGACGTTGGTGGTGATCCGTGAGTGGAGCGAGCGCGGGAAGACGTAGTTCGGTTTCATCACCCCGTCGATACGGAACATGATCCGGCAGCTCTTGTCGCTGGGGGTGATGTGGATATCGGTTACCCGCCAGGAGATCGCGGATCCGAGCAGGTTGTGTACCAGCTGCTGGACGTCAATATCAAGGTTGGGGTTGGTGCGCAGCTTGTCGGTGATCTGGCGGATCTCATCTTCGATCGGGTGCTCAATCAGATAGTAGAAGCGGTCGATCATCTTCTTGAGCAGGTTCGAAGCCGCGATATGCGTTTTGACGATGAAGCCGGTGATCCGATAGACCTGTTCCGCCGCCTTCTGGTTGAACGGATCACCGATGGCGATGTGGAGTTCGTTCTCCTCTCTGCGGAGGATCAGAAATTCGTAATGGGTTGCGACCTTTGGCGGCACCAGTGCCAGCAGCTTCGGGTCGGGAAGGAAGTTGCGCAGGTCGATGAACGGGTTGCCCCCCTGTTTGCTGAGAACCACCGCAAGCTCGGTGTCGGTGATCATCCCGAGACGGATCAGGCAGGCACCCATCAGCTCGGCGGTCGCCTTCTGTTCACGCAGGGTAAAGTCGAGCTGTGCCGGGGTGATCAGTCCCTGCTCAATAAGCAGGTCGCCGAGGCGTGGTGGAGCTGCGGCCATTGAAATCTCCTTCTCTGTTGTCGTACTGTGACCTCACACTGTGGCCCGGTAACAGTGGCGAAGGTCAAAACGACGGTAAAACAATGTCCTGATCCCTGGTGTTCACAGACGGCGGCCGTGCGGCGGCAGAGTTCCTTCTGAAGAAGAACAACACCGTTCATTTTCTTCTGTAATAAGATATAAGGATACGGTGAATACGTCTGTCATGTGTTCAAATTCGCGGCGCAGGAGAAAATATATCACAGGTATATTGTTAATATTTCGAGGATAAATTTTCGACTGCAACGAAGAAGATGGGCAGGGGACCGGGTATTCAAGGTGTCCTGAATATAATATTTACCATTATCTTGCTGTTGTTGCCAGCAGATAAATGGAAACGGGAGCAGAGTCTGATTTTTTTGTGCAAAGAGTGAGAATCGCACCGCTTGCGAAATGTTGAGGAAAAGTTTCTACTGTCGAACAGAGGAGTCTGGCGGACAAACCGGCATGGCCGAGGTCGCCTGCGCGCCACAACGATGGATGAAAATCAGCATTTACGGGGTATGTCTGCCTCATCCCAGCTGATTTTCGGAGAAACTGGCATGGCCAGGGCGAATCGCCTGTACGCCACAACAACAGATGAAAATCATCTCTTACGGGATATAGTCTGCCTCATTCCAGCTGATTTTCGGAGAAACATACTTGAACCGGCTGCCGAGTTGCCAACATGACAATGGACACGGAGGAAGAATGAGCGTTTTTCGAGAAGGGGTGCAGAGTGTCAACAGTCTGTTTGATGCCTGCTGCGCCCGTTATAACAAGATGCCGTCACTCGGGATGGCGATGGAGAAGTCGTGGAGCTATGAGGAGCTGCGCAGACGTGTACTCGCTCTTGCGTCCCGCCTCAGGGAGATGGGGATTGAGAAGGGCGACCGGCTGATGATCCTTGCCGAAAATTCACCGGGATGGGGACTTGTCTGGCTGTCGATTGTCCGTCTTGGCGCAATCGCGGTGCCGGTCCTTCCAGAGATGCCGGAGGGCGATATCCACCATATCCTCGACGAAGTCAAGGTGAAGGCGATCTTCACCACCCGTCGTCAGGTGGACAAGCTGCGGACATTTGCAGAGGGTCTGCGCGGTCCGGTCTTTACCCTTGATGACTTTCGGGAGAAGCTCGACGGGATGGTCTTCACTCCGTTTTCCGAATATCTCAACCAGGCCTTAAGCCGCTTTGGTGAGACCCCCGACGAGTTTGCCGAGGTCGATGCCGATGATGTCGCCTCGATTATCTATACTTCGGGAACGTCGGGTCATTCGCGGGCGGTGATGCTTACCCACCGCAACTTCACCGCCAACGCCTTTTCTGCGATGCAGCTCGCTGAGATTCCGCCCGGCGCCACCTGGCTGTCGATTCTGCCGATGTCCCACGCCTATGAGTTTACCTGCGGTTTTATCCTGCCGCTTGTCTTCGGGGCGAGAGTTGTCTATGCCGGCAAGCTGCCGACTCCGGCGGTGCTGAAAAAACTCTGTGACCATGAACAGCCGACCGTGATCTTCGCCGTACCGCTGATCCTTGAAAAGATCTACAAAAAAAGGGTGCAGCCGCAGCTGGAGAAGGGCATCTTCCGCGTTGCCTGCAGTCTCGGTTTTCTGCGCAGATTGATCGCCCGGAGGATCGGCGCAAAACTGCTCGACTTTTTCGGGGGCCGTCTGCTCTTTATGGGCGTTGGCGGCGCAAAACTCAACCCGGAGGTTGAGCGTTTTTTTTGCGATGCGAAATTCCCCTATCTCGTTGGCTACGGGATGACCGAGGCGTCGCCGCTGATTGCCGGCGGACCGCTGTTTGATCCGGCGATCAGGGTCGGTTCGACCGGCAGACCGATTCCGGACGTGGAGGTGCGTATTGACAACCCTGACCCGGCAAGCGGTATTGGCGAGATTGTGGTGCGCGGTGACAATGTCATGAAGGGGTACTACAACAATCCGGAGACGACTGCCGGGACTCTGCGCGACGGCTGGCTCTGTACCGGCGATGCCGGACGCTTTGATGAGGCCGGCAACCTGCATGTGACCGGACGGCTGAAAAATGTGATTGTGATGGCCAACGGAGAGAACGTCTATCCCGAACCGGTCGAGTATAAGATCGCCGCAAGTCCTCTGGTCGCAGATGTCCTCGCAATGGAGAACAACGGCCAGCTTGAGGCCTGGGCGCTGCCCGATTACGAGGGGATTGAGGCCGAACACCCTGATCTTACCCTCGAGCAGCGGAACGCTTTTATCGCCAGAGGCTTTGAGCAGCTTCGTGAGGAGGTCAACCGCCAGCTGTCGAAGACGGCGCGACTGGTCCGTATCTATGAAAAGCGCGAGCCCTTTATCAAGACGGCGACGATGAAGATAAAGCGCTGTCTCTATGACGCCCGCAGCATCCGGAAAGAGGAGGAAGAGTGAGCGATGGCCGAAAACAAGAAGGTGCTTCCGACGGTCTGTCCGCTCGACTGTCCTGACACCTGCGGCCTCCTCGCCACCGTCGAAAACGGGCGGGTGACCGGCCTTGCGGGTGACCCCGGCCACGCTGAGACGCAAGGGATGATCTGTGCAAAAATGAAGCGGTATCCTCAGCGGCTCTATGGCGATGACCGTCTGCTTTATCCGCTGTTGCGCACCGGCAAAAAGGGTGCCGGCGAGTTCAAACGGATCAGCTGGGATGCCGCCCTTGATCTTGCAGCCGATCGTCTTGGCTCAATTTGTGCGAAGTTTGGCGGTGAGGCGGTGCTGCCGTGGTCCTATGCCGGCAACATGGGCAAGGTCCAGCGTTTTGCCGGGTACCCGTTTTTTCACCGGCTGGGGGCGCTCCGGCTTGAGATGACGATCTGTTCGGCAACCGCCTCCGCCGGCTGGAAAGCGCACTGCGGGTCACTCCCGGGAACTGCTCCTTCGGTGGCGAAAGAGAGCGATCTGATCGTCGTCTGGGCGACAAATGTACCGGTGACCAACCTCCATTTTTCTCCCTGTATTACAGCGGCACAGCGGCGGGGGGCAAAGCTTGTGGTCATTGATCCCTGCCGGACGCCGCCGGCTGCAGGGGCCGATCTCCATCTTGCGGTACGACCCGGCGGTGACGGCCCGCTCGCTCTGGCGGCGGCGAAACGGCTTGTCGAAGAGGGGGCCGAAGATGAGGCTTTTCTCGGCGAACACACCGAGGACTTTGCTGACTTCTGCGACCGTCTTCGCAGGTACCGTGAGCAGGATCTGCTCGCAGACGCCGGGATTACGGCTGCGGAACTCGATCTCTTTGTGCGCCTTCTTGCGACTCGGAAGAGGTGTTTTTTCCGTATCGGTGTCGGGCTGACCCGCAATGGCCGGGGCGCGATGTCAATCCGGTCGATCACCGCTCTTGCCGCCATCCTCGGCCTGTTCGACGGCAGCACCGGGCGGGGCGTTCTGCTCTCAAGCGGCGCTTTTACCGCCGATTCCGAAGTGCTGATGCGTCCCTCTCTGCTTGAGGGCGAGCCTCCAAAAGTGAATATGATTCGCCTCGGCGAAGCACTGACCGTTCGTGAGCCGAAGGTGCGGGCGCTTTTTGTCTACAACGCCAATCCGGCGGTGGTCGCTCCCGATGCGGCCACTGTACGTAAGGGGCTTGAACGGGAAGATCTGTTCACCATTGTTCATGAGCAGGTGATGACGCCGACCGCCCGCTATGCTGACCTGCTGCTTCCCGCCACCACCTTTCTTGAAAATCGCGACGTCTATACCGCCTACGGCAACCACTGGCTGCAGGTGGCGGCGCCGGTTATCGATCCGGTTGGCGAGGCGCGCAGTAACTTCGATCTTTTCCAGAGCCTTGCCCGGCGCATTGGATTTACCGACAGTGTCTTTGCGGAGACACTCGAGGAGAGGCTGCTTGCCTGCCTGCAGACGATGGCGGGGATTCCGGCAGGTACCGATTTTGCGCAAGTGCTGGCCGGTGAACGGGTGCTTTCTGAACGGGCGGGGTTTGTTCCCGCTGCGGAAGAGACTGTTTACCGCTTTCGTGCTGATATCGACGGCCAGCCGCCGTTTGCGGTGCCGATGCCGGGTGGTGACATCGACAACCCCGATCTTGCCGCCCGCTATCCGCTGGTGCTGCTGACTCCGCCGGTTGCCGGATTGCTCAACAGTACGTTCGGTGAGCGCTGCCGGGGAGAGACGGGCAGACTGCTCATTCACCCGCAGGATGCGGCGAAGTATCAAATACAGGATGGTGATGCTGTTACTGTTGAGAACTTTCGCGGCTCGGTGGTGCGCAGGGCGAAGGTGGGGACAACCACCCGCCCCGGAGTGGTCGCAGCTCCGGGACTGTACTGGCAGCCACCCGGTGAAGACGGTATCAATGCGGTCGTCTCCGGGCAGGAGAGCGACTTTGGCGGCGGTGCGCTGTTTCACGACTCACGGGTGAGAATCAGCAGCACTGGAGGATAAGAGGGCAGGGCCACCCTGATTGTTGCAGGTAAGGTCTTTACCCGGATATCTTCTTTTTGAGTTGAATCACTGAAATGAACCATTTGGAGCAGGATGAAAAAACTATAGTTATCGGGTGATTGACGGTCTGCGTAGAGATGTAAAAGCCAAAAAGAGGGGTATAAATATGCAAGCGACAGTTGATGACAGTAAGCTCAAAGCTCTTATGAAGCAGGCCATTATTGAGACAATTGAAGAAAAAAAGGATATGGTCCAGAAACTCCTGGTCGAGGCCCTGGAGGATGCAGCCATGATCCATGCAATTAAAGATGGTGAAGATTCCAGTTTTGTAGAACGTGATGAAATTTTTGGGATTCTTGGTGGTTCTGAAGGCTCCAGATGAGGGTACAGTTTACGAAGAGCTTTGCAAGGGATCTCCGAAAGCATCGAAAGAACTCCAGCTGAGTTCAAGTAATACGTGCGACACGTTTTCCGGTAAAGACCTTCCATGATGTCAGGCTTTTATGAACCTTCCCCGGAGTTGTAGAGGCTGTCCTCTCTCTGTACGTGTTGATATATCAAACTTTTTTTCCGCGAACTCTCCGCCATTGTCACGTGTCAGGGTGTGCAGCTTCCCTTTGACTTCCCGGGGCATCTCAATCATTGCAGCACTCACCGGACCCGCCGTCTTGCGCTCAACACCCGTGCAGAGAAAAGCCTGCTGAAACAATCTGTTAAAGTCACAAAACAGATTGCCCCACCCTTTACTGTATCTTCTTCCCAGTCACCAATACGACAATCCACTTCTTCAGGGCGTTCGCTGATGTCAACTCTGCGAGGAATGCAGTTCCTGCCCGCTCTGTGAGCTTGCCTCCTTTACCGCTCAGGCGCTCAGTTTCCCAAAGGGGGTAAGCCCCTTAGTAGAATTATGCCGTAATTTTGAATATATAGTACTGTGGTGGCGATTCAGATGCTTTGCTGCTTCTCGAACAGAAAAACCTGTTTCAATCAACGTCTTCAGGTGGTATCTTTCTTGATGGTATGGGTTGTCTTTGCGCTTGTGTATGGCAGTCTCCGGTTTGAGTGTGGTGACTGAACCATACTGTCAAACTCGCGCACTTTTCAAACCTGTGCTGTCGCACTTAT
>PDWI01004579.1_pt1 | contig 18441 bp, 19 predicted proteins | sample 1430891 | NCBI WGS metagenome assembly PDWI01 (sample SAMN01162508, study PRJNA174530) | Oral metagenome, whole genome shotgun sequencing project. | biome: Marine environment; feature: Marine mammal; material: Swab sample of the gingival sulcus; isolation source: swab sample of gingival sulcus...
AAACAGCGTTTTATCTTCTATTGTGTAAGCGCCTTCTAATAGCGGCATCATAATTTCGCCAACTAACCCCGACGCCCGACCAACTGCCAAACCGTCGGCTTCGGTAATATTGGTTAAGCCGATATCTTGCACGGAAATTTTATCGTGTAACCCCGTCGCCATGCCCAGTAGCATACAAGGTGATTCAACTGGTTCGGCAAAATACGGTTTTACCGCATCGCCATAGACCATTTTTAAGCCGTAGGCAACGCCCCCTGGCCCACCGCCGACACCACAGGGCAAGTAGACGTAAAGCGGTTTATCTGCTGTTGGCACAATGCCCATGCCATCGAGTTGTTTTTTGGTGCGTTGACCCGCTACGGCGTAGCCCAAAAATAAATCGCGCGAATTTTCATCGTCAACAAAGTGGGTAAAACGATCACCTGCTGCTTGCTTGCGGCCATTGGCGACGGCGATGCTGTAATCTGACTGATATTCGACCACATTGACGCCAATACTGCGCAGTTTATCTTTTTTCCACTGTTTGGCATCAGCCGACATATGCACGTCAACTGAAAAACCAAGTGCCTTGCCAATAATGCCAATGCTTAAGCCCAAATTACCAGTTGAACCAACTGCAATGCGGTAATCTTTAAAAAACGCTTTAAATTTATCACTGGCAAACAGCGCGTAGTCTGACTGTAAATCGATAAGCCCCGCTTTTAATGCCAGTGATTCAGCGTGTTTGATGACTTCATATATGCCACCACGCGCCTTAATAGAACCCGATATTGGTAAGTAAGCGTCTTTTTTAAGCAGTAGCTTGCCCGCTAGTTTACCATATTGCTGTTCAAGCGCTGCTTTAAGTTGATCGACTATAACGACATCAGATTCTATAATGCCGTCTGATGATTGCATTTCAGCAAAAGCCGCTTTAAAAAACGGTTTAAAGCGGTCTAATCTTGCTGCGGCATCTTCAATATCAGCTGTTGCAATTGGCATTTTAATTTGTGTCATTGGTTTAACTGAATTATTAAGCCAAACCGTTGGCCGTTTGTTTTTTAAATCGGCTAATTCTGCAAAATCGATATGTTTAAATGTTTGCATATTAATCTCCAAATGTTGTACCTGCTAGTTTAGCAGACTTCAGTGCGATGTGGTTATGTGGCACTTCTTTGGTTTTGCCAGCAACTTTTTCAAGCGGCACCGCGACAATATCCATGCCTTTTAGGGCAACCATGTTGCCGTAATCGCCCTTTGCCATCAGTTCAGCAGCTTTTGTGCCCAGTTGCGTCGCCAACATTCTATCGTAGGCAACGGGTGCACCACCACGCTGTATATAGCCTAGTACCGATACGCGCGTATCGTAATCGCCTAATGCCTTTAGCTCTGACGCTACTCTAAAAGCAGCACTGGGCTGACCTTCATATTTTTTCTTTAAGTCTTTACGGCTTAAGTCGGCTTCTTCGACCGACTTGGCGCCCTCTGCCACAACGATAACTGAAAACTTTGAACCGTTTTTCATGCGCTCATCTAAATGCTCACCAATTTTCTTAATATCATAGGGAATTTCTGGTATGACAATGACATCTGCGCCACCCGCTATACCAGAATAAAGTGCTAGCCAGCCCGCCGAATTGCCCATAATTTCAGCAATTAAGATGCGCTTATGCGACGCCGCAGTGGTATGTAAGCGGTCGACCGCATCAGTTGCTGCATCAAGCGCTGTGTGAAAGCCAAATGACATATCCGTGCCGTAGACGTCGTTGTCAATTGTCTTGGGTAAATAAATGACGTTGAGCCCCTCTTTTCTGACATAGTTCGCCCGTTTTTGGGTGCCGTTGCCACCCAAGCAAACCAGACAGTCGAGTTCCCATTTATTATAGTGATACACCAACTGCTTTACTTTTTCAGGATCTTTAAACGGCCTTTCACGCGATGTGCCTAAAATAGTACCACCTTTATGAATAATACCAGAATAGTCTGATGGTCTCAACAAATCACCGCGCCCTTCTACTAAGCCGGCAAAGCCGTCATGAATACCGATGATTTCCATATCATATTCAAAATGTGCCGCTTTACAAATGCCCCTTATTGCCGGATTTAAGCCAGGTGCATCGCCACCTGCTGTTAATATACCGAATCGTTTTGTCTTTGATTTCACGGTTCCTCCCCCGTCAGTAATCCTGACGTCTTTTATTCTTCTATAACGACACAACCAGCCTTATTGAGCGCTGCAATCACGTCATCATAAAACAGTTGTTTAGCATCAGATGATTTTACAACAACTCGCTGACCACTTTTAAAGGTTTCAGCAATCTTTTCAACTGCCAATGCTTTATCTTGATAATATAGTTGATTGTCTTTAATTTCTAATACAATTTCAGTTTTATTAATTTCTTGACCATCAGATACAACAGCTTGCGGCGGCTCATTTGGCGGCGTTTTTTGGCCTGGTAAACCAATATTAAATATGCCGCTCCACAACAATCCAGCTGCAATAATGACAGCACCGCCCCCTACTACTAAACCCTTTTTTGACTTTTTCTTGTTTTTCATGTTTCCTCCTATTGCCATTTTGCAAGTATTACTTTATCTCTGCCATATCTGTCGACAGCAACATCAATTTTTGCCATTAAATAATCTACCGCATACTTATACACTTCGCGATCTGATACCACTACTTTTAAAAAAATAATATCACCCTTTGTGCGCTTGTCAATTGCATCATTTAGTAGTCGCAGCACCTTTTGATCGAGTTGTTCTTTACGCACATCAGTTAAAAAATTCTCGCGTACAATATGAATAGTACTAGCATCATCGTTAATAATGATTTGATTATCATCACCGCGAAGTGCAATTTCAAGCACTGAAATACGATTTAAAATTGCGCGATAATCAGCAACGTCTTCCAGTTCTTTGCCATATAAATCACTCAGTTGTTGTTTAATTGCGCTATTATCAGCAAGTAAATCGGCGTTTTTAGCTGTTAACTGACTGTTTGCTTCAGTTAAATCAGTCATGCTTTGTTCTAGTCTTAAAGCCATTTGCTGGCTGGCTTCTGCCCGCCCTGCCAAGTTGATCAGTGCCGCAAAAAACAAAATTAAAACAACATCGAGTAATGCTGTTAAATCAATAAACGAATGCCTATTCATCGACTTGCTCCGATGAGATAATAATGGTTCTAACTTCGTGATATAATTTATCGTATAATTCTAATTTTGCTGTGAAAAAGCCCTCGCCAAATTTACTAATAACGCCAAATAAGATTCCCCAAAACGTGCTAGTAAGTGCCTTTGAAAAACTAACTGAAGCGACAACACTGCTAAAATCAGTTAAAGTTAAAAGCGACACAACTGTACCCAAAATACCCAGCAATGGAAAAATACTGGTCAGTGATATGTAAAATACACCGGTTTGATCTAGCTTCTGCTTATTATTAGTAAAGCGATTGAGCACATCTTTTAAATCGGCTGCCGAACGGTGTTTTTGATCAGCTAAGTGCTTAATTAACCATTCGTTTTGTAGATATTTTGTGTCTTGAAAATCTGCTTCTATGGCGTTGAGATATTTCATGATTCTTCTAAATAGCACAACATTGATAGCCGCTGCTGCAAAAATAAATGCATCATAGCCAAATAAATTATTAAAAAGTGTTTGCAACATTTAGTTTTTTCTCCTCACCATATCAATGCCCGGTAAAACAACTTTAAATAGGTTTCGCTTGCGCATATTGATAAACTTGACCTTGCCAAATGGTAGCATTAACTCTTTTATTTTATGTAGTCCTCTGCTATAGTGCGCAAAGCGCCGTTTTTTATCAAGAATAATCAGTTGATGATATAACCAGTTATTGCGCCGTTTAGGCGTCATCGAACGCATCACATTATTGAGCGGATTAGCGTCGTAAATCGGCCCTGGGTTCGATATCTCAACAGTTTTATTCCCCAACACAACCAATATTTGACGACTAATATCAAAATAATCACGGTGCACTAAGGCATTACTTAATGCTTCTTCAATAGCTACTAGCGGATAATTTGTATCTTCGAGCCGTTCGGCAATAAAACGCATGGCAGCATCTAACATTTCAATGATCGTACCACCAATACGGCGCTGCAACAGATTTCCCTCTTTATCATAGTAGGCAATAACAACTACGCTATGTGGTAAAAGCAGTTGAGTCGCCTTGCCAAATAGTAATAACCCACCTATAGTTGGGTAATAAAAGCCGTCTTCTCGATCGTGATAGAGCAAGCCGACGTCGCAAAGAATGGCCTCTCTCCCCTTTTGGTAGCGTTCACCAGTTGACTTTTCAATAAAATTATTGACTGCAATTAAATCTAAATGTTCAATTTTAGCACGATATACTGGCACTAATTCGTCGTACATTAAACTGTTCTCTTGTAACATTGAAGCAATTTCACCGCGCCGCGCGTAATCAGTTGTCGAGCCCCTGCGAATATAAAAAGCTCCAGTTTGGCGCATTTGATGTGGTCGGCTATGACTACGGAAAATCGTAATGATACAGAGCGTTTTGTCTTCAATAGTATTATTTTCAACTCTAATTGAAACCGGTGGGTCACAACGATTGAGTATGATCTGCTGAATGCGTTCTTCGCTATAAATCTCGGGGTCGACACCAATAATCGTCTTTGTTTTATCTTCTACACCCAACACTAAATAACCGCGCCCACCATAAGAATTAGCAATGGCAATAACATCTTTGGTCAGTTCTTTTTTGGTAGATTCTGTGCCGATATCGAGATACATTTTAAAATCGAGCTTTGGACCCTCGTCTTGTTCTATTAATTTTAGTAATTTTGCGTTATCCAATAGCGCCTCCCCTACTACGATCTACTACTATTATACACGATTATGACGCATTTGTAGCAAAAAAGTAGAAAGATAAAAACCCAGAAGTTTATCATCTGGGTTTCTTTGAGTTAATTATTAATGAATATTTTTTTTCATGGTTAATGCATTCTCAGATGTTTTATAAACGTCGAAACCGAATCGCTTATAAAGTGAAATGCATCGATTGTTGGGATGTACGCTAAGCGAAACTGCACTGTGTTGATATGCTCGAAGTAAATCAATCATTTCTTTAAGTAGTGCACTACCAGCGCCTTTACTTCTAAATGAAGCGATTGTTGCAATGTTTAGCTCTGGCGTTTGTTCATTGACAAATCCCCAAGTATCGTCATCTTCACTAAACACACGCGTCCATACAGCACCAACTGGTTGATTATCTTGATCAATTGCGACGTAGCCTAGATCACCAGGCAATTTACCCCAATTTTCGATGTATTTTTTTAACGTTGGCAAATCTTCTAGCTCACGATCAGCTGAACCACTTTCACGTGCCACAAATATATTATCGTAGAGCAATTTCCACATAAAGGCTTCATAGTCTGACGATAATGGTTTTATAACGTATCCTGCTGTCATAACTATATCCTTTAGATTAATAATGCTTGACTTCTACTGGCTGATAGCCGTTTAATTCAACTGTCATTTCCTTAATGACAACTGAACTAACTGGTTTATCACTAAAGTCCGTTCTAACTGTAGCTACCTCGTCGACGACATCTTGACCTTCAATAACGCGCCCGAAAGCCGCATAGCTGCCATCTAAATGTGGTGTGTCAACGTGACAAATAAAGAACTGCGAACCGGCTGAATTAGGCATTTGACTGCGCGCCATTGACAATGTACCCTTTTCGTGTTTCAGGCTGTTATCAATGCCATTTTGAGCAAATTCGCCAACAATATGATAACCAGGTCCACCCATACCAGTACCATCGGGGCAACCACCCTGAATCATAAAATTCTTAATGATTCTGTGAAACGTCAATCCATTATAATACTCAATTTCAATTAGTTCAATAAAGTTACTGACACTCTGCGGTGCCAGTTCCGGATAAAGCTCTACTTTAACTGAACCAAAGTCTTTAATTTGCATGGTTACAATTGGGTTGTTCATAGTTCCTCCTAATATACGCTTAATTGATATGACAATAACGTCTTGTCTTTGTAAATAAATTTTCCACTAAAGTTCTGTTCAGAGTTGTAAATAATATCGATAAAATATCGATCGCCTTCCCAAAGGTTGAGCGATGTAATCTCACTATCTTTAACCCAATGCAGGGTACCTTCATCACAAGATGACAATTTGCCACTAAAATCTGAGCATTCATAAACAAAACAAAGCCAATCACTGGTACCGTCAAATACTGGAAATGATAAATGGCCTCTATATTTAAGCGCATGGGCATATAAACCGGTTTCTTCTTTGATTTCTCTAACACAACATTCTTCGGGCGATTCGCCACTTTCTAACTTGCCACCAATGCCATTATACTTTCCTTCATGATAATCGCTATCCTTTTTATTGCGATGTAACATTAAGGTTTTTCCGTCTTTTCTAATATAACAAAGTGTTGCTACAATCATTGAATCCCCCAACGAGCACACATACTGTCACGATATACACACTAGATTTATCGTCAAAAGTGAAATAATCTTTATCCTAGTGCATTAAAACCGAGATCTTTCGATTCTAAATGACAAAATTGACAGAATACCTGCAAGTTATTTCTTCCCTTTCTTTTTAGCCTGTTTCAAATGTGGTGCGTTGCTAATTTGACGTTCAAAATGAATATCGTAACCTGCCATTTGAAATAATGTGTTGAGGCGATCCCATAATTTATATTTGCCCTTGCGGTTCGTACTAGAAACCGGAACAATAAAGTGATTTTCTGCGACGCCTAGCGTTGCCTTAATATTGTTTAAACAACTCATTAAAGCGCTATTTTTAACTTTGTCTAGCTTAGTAGCGACAACATAGCCGCTAAAACCAGCTGAAACAATGTAATCATACATCATTTTATCGAGTTCGTTTGGCGTGTGTCTAATATCAACGAGCAAAAATACTTCAATTAAATTTTCGCGCGTATTGAGATAGGTTTCAATATATTCACCCCAGCGCTGCTTGTGCGACTTTGACACTCTGGCAAAGCCGTAACCAGGTAAATCAACGATTCTAAACAGTTGATCGACATCAAAGAAATTAATCGTTTGCGTTTTACCGGGCCGACCACTGGTCTTTGCTAAGTTTTTGCGGTTTAACAACATATTCAGCAAAGACGACTTGCCGACATTAGATCGCCCCGCAAAGGCAATTTCCGGTATATCTGCCGGCGGATATTGGCTTGGTTCAACTGCGCTGACAATAAAACTACTTTGCTTTATTTTCACGACTTTTTACCATTAATTTTATCTTTAAGGGCAATCGCCAAAACTTCGTCCATGTGAGAGACGGGGCGGAATGTCAATTTCTTACGCACTTCTTGCGGTATTTTTTCAATATCTATTTCGTTGGACTTCGGCAGAACAATTGTCTTAATGCCCTCACGTGCTGCCGCCAGTACTTTTTCTTTTAATCCGCCAATTGCTAAAACGCGTCCTTGCAAGGTGATTTCGCCAGTCATCGCCACAGTGTGGTCAACCGGATTCTTCATCAATGCCGATGCAACGGCCGTCGCCATCGTAATACCAGCTGATGGTCCATCTTTAGGTACCGCACCTTCTGGTATATGAATGTGGATATCTAAGTTTTTATAGAATTCGCGATCAATTCCCAAACGATCTACGCGCGAACGAATGTAGCTAATGCCCGCTTTAGCCGATTCTTTCATAACATCGCCCATTTGACCAGTCAATTCTAATTTACCAGTACCTGGCATCGGCGTCACTTCAATTTGCAAAGTGTCACCGCCAACCGATGTCCAAGCTAAACCCGTGACAATACCGATTTTATCTTCATCGCCAATTGCATCATCGCGATGGCGCGGATTGCCCAGGTACTTTTTCAAATTTTTAGCGTTAATGCGCACGTGTTTTGTGCCTTTTTCAACAATTTGAGCAACTGCTTTTCGGCATAATTTTCCAATGTTACGCTCTAGGCTACGCACACCCGCTTCACGCGTATAGTCATTGATAACTATTGGCAATGTCGTTTTACCAAGTGTTAAATTTTCACTTGTTAAGCCGTGTTCTTTTAACTGCTTTGGCAGTAAATATCGCTCGGCAATTTTTAATTTTTCAAATTCAGTATAACCAGATACTTCAATTAGCTCCATGCGGTCAAGCAACGGACGCGGAATTGTATTGACGCTGTTAGCAGTTGTAATAAACATCACTTTAGAAAGATCAAATGGCACTTCTAAGTAGTGATCCATAAACGTATTATTTTGTGCAGGGTCGAGCACTTCTAACAGCGCTGATGCTGGATCACCTCTAAAATCGCTTGCTAATTTGTCTATTTCATCAAACAAAAATACCGGGTTATTAGAACCGACTTCTTTAATGGCAGAAATAATGCGGCCCGGTATTGCACCAATATAAGTGCGGCGATGACCGCGAATTTCAGCCTCATCGCGTACACCTCCGAGTGACATACGAGTAAACTTTCTACCTAATGCACGCGCAATTGACTTAGCAATTGACGTTTTACCAACACCAGGAGGACCCACTAAACAAATAATTGGTCCCTTTAAGCTCTTTTTCATTTGACGAATTGCTAAATATTCGAGCACGCGTTCTTTAACGTCTTTCATACCGTAGTGATCTTCATCTAAAATTCTACGCGACTTGGCAATATCCAGTTCATCTTTGGTTGATTTTTTCCACGGCAAATCAAACATCCAATTCAAGTATGTACGAATGACATTACTTTCGGCAGATGTTGGTGACATTTTCGAATAGCGATCAATTTCTTTAGCTATTTTTTCTTTAATCGACTTTGAAACTTTCAATTTGTCAAGTTTTGTGCGAAATTCCGCAACTTCATCATCAAAATCATTTTCTTCGCCAAGCTCTTTTTTGATCGTTTTGAGCTGCTCTCTCAGATAATATTCTTTTTGTAAGCGATTGAGTTGTCCGCGCACTTTTTCGTTGATATCTTTTTCTACCTCCATAATTTCTATCTCATCGAGTAGAATTTGATAAATCAATTTAAGACGTTCAACAATATCGATCGCTTCCAATATTTGTTGTTTTTGTACAGTTTTAAGCACAATATGAGACGAGACAACATCAGCAAAGCGTGACGGATCAGCAATGCCAGAAAGTGAAATTAACACATCTGGCGAAATTTTACTAGAAATACTAACGTAGGTTTCAAACGCTGTAATAATAGAGCGCATATAGGCTTCGGTTTCTTTAACATTAGCCGTTTCATGATGTTCAAATATGGTAATAAGTGCCTCTATATAAGGACTTTCTTGATTAATCGTCACTATTTCAGCACGCGAAACACCTTCAACTAAAACGCGAATTGCATCGCCAGGTAGTTTCAGCATTTGCTTAACCTTAGCGAGTACACCAATTGTGTAATAATCTTTGGCAGTCGGTAAGTCTACATCCATGTCTTTTTGGGTCGTCAAAAATATTAATTGATCGGTAATCATCGCCTGCTCTAAGGCATTAATCGATTTTTCGCGTCCGACATCGAAATGCAAAACCATATGCGGAAACACTGATAAACCTCTGAGGGGAATCAGCGGTAATGCTTTATTTTTAAACGTTTCACTCATATTTACTCCTTGCTTTAATCGTCTTGATTATGAAGCATTTTCTTCAGCTTGCTGTAGCTCATCTTCCATTTTCTTTTCTGCTAAAAGTAATGTCGGTGGCACATGGTTTGTAATTGTTTCTCTTGTCACCATGCACTTTTTAATATCGCTACGACTGGGAATGTCAAACATAACATCGAGCATAACAGATTCTAAAATTGTACGCAGTCCGCGTGCGCCAGTATTTTTCTTAATGGCTAAATCGGCAATTGCCTCAAGTGCAGCTGCGTCAAATTCTAATTCGACATCATCCATTTCCAATAATTTTTTATATTGTTTAACCAGTGCATTTTTTGGTTCTTCTAAAATTTTAATTAAAGCAGCACGGTCAAGTTCACCCAGCGAGACCACAACCGGAACACGACCGACAAATTCTGGAATTAAACCAAATTTTAACAAGTCTTCGGTTTCAACCATCTTAAATAAATCACCAACCGATTTGGTTTGATTCTTATTTATTTCAGCGCCAAATCCTAATTGTTTTTTACCAATACGACTGCCAATGATTTTATCTAAACCGGCAAATGCGCCGCCGACAATAAACAGAATATTAGTCGTATCAATTTGAATAAACTCTTGATGAGGGTGCTTACGACCGCCCTGTGGCGGTACGCTAGCAACCGTGCCCTCTAGCATTTTAAGTAGCGCTTGTTGTACGCCCTCACCAGAAACATCTCGCGTGATTGATGGGTTTTCTGACTTACGACTTATTTTATCGACCTCATCAATATAAATAATACCGCGCTCGGCGCGCGCAATATCATAGTCGGCCGCTTGAATTAATTTTAGTAAGATATTCTCGACATCTTCACCGACATAGCCTGCTTCTGTAAGAGAAGTTGCATCGGCAATCGCAAACGGTACATTTAAAATTCTTGCAAGTGTATCTGCCAAGTAGGTTTTACCTGAACCAGTTGGACCAATTAACAGCACATTACTCTTTTGCAGTTCGGTATCGTCTTCTTTCTCATTGATACCAATGCGCTTGTAATGATTATAAACGGCAACTGCCAACGTTTTTTTAGCCTGTTCTTGACCGATGACGTATTCGTCGAGCGCTTCTTTTATTTCAATTGGCTTTAGTAAATTTTCTTCTAAAGCCAGTTCTTCTTCAAATTCTTCGGCGATAATCTCTTGGCACAAGCCAATGCATTCATCACAGATGTAAACATTCGGCCCTGCTATTAGGCGTTTAACCTGATCTTGCGGCTTGCCACAAAAAGAGCACTGCAACTGTTTTTTTTCGTCTTGTTTCATCGCTGACTCCTCAATTAATCTCGCTTGTAAAATATTTTATCAATTAAACCATAATCTTTAGCTTGTTCAGCTGACATAAAATTATCGCGGTCGGTATCGCGTTCAATCACCTCTAACGGTTGACCCGTGCGTTCACTTAAAATTTTATTAAGAGACGTCTTTGCCTTCAATATGCGTTCAGCTTGTATTTTAATATCGCTGGCTTGACCGCGTGCACCGCCGAGTGGTTGATGAATCATAATTTCAGAATTAGGCAACGCATAGCGTTTGCCTTCAGCACCCGCCGCTAATAAAAACGCACCCATGCTAGCCGCCATACCAATACAAATGGTCGATACATCTGGCTTAATATACTGCATGGTATCGTAAATTGCCATACCAGCGGTAATTGAACCACCTGGGCTATTTATATAAAAATTAATGTCTTTTTCAGGGTCATCTGACTCTAAAAATAATAACTGCGCAACGACCAAACTCGCTGTCTGATCGTTAACTTCATCACCCAAAAAGATAATGCGATCTTTTAATAGTCTTGAAAAAATATCGTAAGAGCGTTCGCCGCGGTTGGTTTGTTCGACTACATATGGTACTAATGGCATAATTCACCTCTCAAATTTAATATTCTGTTTTTTTATAACTCAAAATGACAACTTGGCTAAATAGTTACTACTCATCTATACTATAGGATAGTTATTAATATTTTTTGAACAGTTTGTTGCATTATCACTACACGAGAAATACCCAAATGGTTAATCAGACATTCGGGTATTGCAAAATCGCTGTGTAATACGTATGTTTGTAAAAACTTATTTTGTCTCTACTTTAGCTTGCTCAGTAATAAAGTCGACTACTTTGCGTGAGAAAATATGATTTTTAAGTGATGCAAAATCATCGCGTGCGTAGAACTCTTTAAGTTGATCGACTTCCATTTTTTGTAAATCGGCCATCTTCTTGAGTTCGTCTTCGACATCTTGTTCAGTTGCTTCAATTGCTTCAGCATTACCAATTGCTTCAATGACCAGTGATGTCTTCACTTTGTTTTCAGCATCATCCTTCATCTGCGCACGCATATCTTCTTCACTGCTGTTAGTAAACTTAAAATACTGCTCTAGCGACATACCCTGATATTGCAACTGATAATCAAAATCGCGCAACATATGCGTAATTTCATTATCTACCATTACTTCTGGAATATCAACCAATGCTGCCAATGTAACAGCTTCAATTGCCGCTGCACGTACTTGGCTTTGGTAAGTTTCTTCATTTTGTTCTTCTAAGCGTTTTTTAACATCGACCTTATATTCATCAACTGTATCGAATTCAGAAATATCCTTAATAAATTCATCGTCTAATTCTGGTAATTCTTCAGTTTTTACTTCATTAACTTTGACTTCAAATTTAGCTGGTTTACCGGCTAATTCTGCAGCGTGATAATCATCTGGAAAACTAACTTCAACGATCTTTTCGTCGCCACAATTTAAACCGACCAGCTGCTCTTCAAAATCGCCAATAAACTGTCTAGAACCCAACTTTAACTGATGACTTTCAGCAGTGCCACCTTCAAAGTATTCGCCATCAATTGAACCCTTATAATCGATAATCAAAGTGTCATCCATTTCGGCAGGGCGCTCAGCTGTAATCATTCTGGCGTTCTTTTTGCGTTCTTTTTCAAGTTCAGCGTCAACGTCTTCGTCTTCAACTGCGCGCTTTTCAACGTTGACAGTTACGCCTTTGTACTCGCCTAATTCAACTTCAGGCTTAACGGTAACATCGGCTTGCACAACCACGTCAGCACCCTTTTCTAATTCTAAAATATCGATATCAGGACGATCGACCGGGTCGATGTCTAATTCATCAATAGCCGCTTCATAAGCATCAGGTAATGCAATATTGAGGGCATCTTCATAAAAAACGCCCTCGCCATAATGCTTCTCAATAATCTTGCGCGGCACCTTGCCCTTTCTAAACCCCGGAATACTAAATTTATTTTTGTTCTTATTAAAAGCTTTATTAACCGCCTTTTCAAATTCTTCAGCGCTAATGGTAAATTTAAGGGAAACTAAATTATCTTCCTTTTTTAGCAACTCTGCCATAAAATCCTCCTAAATCTTCGATTATTTACATACCACTATATATTATATCATTTAAATAGCAATGTAAACACAATATTGCAGATTAAAGCGATAATATCAGTATCCTATCACAAAAACCGCTATTTGTTGGCTCTATCGTGCAAATTCTTATAATAGTAGACTGCCAATTGCGTGCGATCACGCAAAGCTAATTTGTCGAGCATAGTTGAAATATAATTGCGCACTGTGCCCTCACTAAGATAAAGTTTTGTGGCAATTTCACTGTTATTAAGACCATCGGCAATTAAAATAAGTATATCATTTTCACGTTCGGTCAACGCCGTGCTATAGAGATTTTCGCGATTGACACTAGGCAGTTTGTCGACAACCTTAGGCCCAAATACCATTTGACCACTCAAAACCGCCTCAACTGCCGGCACGATACCAGCTATATTTTCTTTTAAAATATAACCGGCACAGCCCAACTTAAGCGCCTCATCAATATAAGCGTCATCTTGAAAAGTAGTAATAAATAGTATTTTAGCATGACTGTCATGTCTTAATATTTCTTTTGACGCTGCTAAACCGGTCATTTTCTTCATGCGAATATCTAGCAATATTATGTCGGGTTGGTGTGATTGATAAAGTGCAATGGCATCTATACCATTCTCACCAGTACCAATGACATGATACTGTTTTGCCTCTAAAATTTGTTTTAGTGCATTTCTGACAATTGCGTCATCGTCAACAATAACAATATTTTTCATATTTGCCTCACTAACCTAGATTAATCGCACCAATGCGCAAATCATCTAGGTTGACTATTCTTTATCTAAATAGAGTGTCATATGTATAAAAAAGCCATCTTGAAAACCATAACTAAAATTGCCATTATAACTATCGGCAACCGCTTTAATGTTATCAATCCCCATGCCCAACCTTAAATCAGTCGTTTGCTTCGTTCCGTTATCCTTTGCAATAAAACTATAAAAATGCTGCTGCTTGACAATGCTAATCTTTAGCTGCGTGGCATCAGAATGTTTGACCGCGTTCGCCAATACTTCTGAAACAACTCGAATTAATTGCGTTTTCATATTATAGGGCATTTGCTCAGTTTGATAAAGATAAAGTGACAACTCTAAACCAGGGTATTTTAGACGCATTGCTTCAAGTGCCGCCTTAAAATCTAACGACTGGTCGCGCAAGTGATGTAAGCTGCTTCTTATGTCAATCATACCGTCTTTAAGCGTTTTGATAATGCTGTCTATGGCCGTTTGACGAGCAGTAATGTCTGCCTGTTGCTCCGTTTCAAGATATATTGCCTTATAAGCTTCTGCTTGCACAATAGCGCTACTTATGGTATGACCAATATGATCGTGCAGTTCACCGGCAATGCGGTTGCGTTCTGCTAATACCGAGGCATTGGCCTTGCTGTCGACCAATTGTTTTATTTGGTCTTCGCGACTGCGATAAATAAAATCTGCTTCTTGCGTTTCGTCACGCTGCCTTTCATAAAGTAAGCGGCATTTTTGATACCGCATTTTCAAAAAACTAAAGATTAACATCGCTATCGACAATAAAATGCCAGCAAGCGACTGAATGCTAAATGCGGTTAACAGTGTATTAACAGTAAGTAGTACAAATGCAAGTGACGTCGTCCACTTTAAATGACGTGTATAAATAAAACTGAGCGCAATAAGTGGCAATTCAAGTGGAAAATATAAAGACGCCGCGACATATAATACGCTGTAAAATACAAATCGATGGCGGTTAATGTCATAGCAAAGTAACGCATAAATCTGCCCAATCAATAATGCAATCATTATCTTGTTGTCAAAACTTTGCACATTTGTCGCCATTAGCCAGTAAATAATGACCACTATATTTAGTACTGACTTCGCTAATAATAGCATGTAATCACGTTTATCAGTCAAATTTATTCCACCTTATAAAAAACTATCCGCTATTACTTTATGATAAATACAACTATTTTACAATAGATTTTGAAATAAAATAAAAAACGACAAGTTTACTTTTGTTATTAAACGATTAATAGTGTAAAATAATGTTATAATTTGATTTATTCAATCTTACTACACTTTCAGGAGGTGAAAATGAAAGACTTACAAACCAAAAGGCTGCATTTAAGAAAAGTAAAAGCCAGTGATGCCGCACGAATTTTTAACTGCTGGGCAAGTGATGAAGAAGTCACTAAATACTTAACTTGGAACGCTCATAAAAGCATTGAATCATTAAAGCCACTTATTGATATTTGGCTAGAAGAGTATAAAGAAGAAAACTGCTATCGTTATGGTATTGAACTAATTGGTAGCAATGACTTAATTGGCATGATTGACGTCGTTAACTATAACAATGGCGTGCCGGCAATTGGCTATGTGCTCGGTAAAAAATACTGGCATAACGGTTATATGACTGAAGCATTAACAGCTATGACTGATTATTTACTTGATGAGGGCTATACTGAAATATACATACAAGCCGACGAACGCAATATTGGTAGCAATCGCGTCATTGAAAAATGTGGCTATAAATTTTTACATACTAAAAACGAACCGCGCTCGGCATTTAAACCAGAAATTGTCACACTAAATTGCTACCATAAGACGATGTAAATATTCAGTATAGTTTCATTTCGAGTGAAGAAGAAGCCAACTCAAAAAACTCGACTTGTATCGCGATTGAAACGAAAATATTTCGCTTTAGTCATCGGCTGGCTGTAATTTTTTAGGAGGCAGCACTACGCTCAAAACTACCTCTACAAAAACAACAGCCACCCGATGCGCTCAACACTTTCTGACAATCGCCTAAAAATATGATAGGCATATTTCATATTGCTTAGCAATATTTCACGGCACATTAGTGCCATTTCACTCAGCGAAGCTGAATTTTATTGAAAAACACGTGCGTTTTTTTTAGTGCCCGCATCCATTAAAGTGCCTTATATACTTATAGCTTTTTATATCTATGACAATAAATTAATTCATACTAATACCAAAAAAGTCATCTAAATCAAGAGGTTTTTTATGAACAACGATAGAATGATCTGTTACTGCGCTGAAGTAACCGAAGGCGATATAAGAAATGCTTTGGAACATGGCGCCAAAGATATCAACGATATCAAAAAGCGTACTGGTGCCTGTTCAATGGGCAGGTGTTTACAGATGAACCCAGCCCAAACATGATGTGGGCCCGAAATCTTAAAGATTATTGCAGCCTATAATAAAGAAAAAGGCCGCTAATTTTTAGAACAAAAATTGATAGGTTATCAATTATATTTTTTAGAAAGATTAGATTATATGTCTACAAAAAACTTTATTAAACTCATTTTATTATCTGCTATTTGGGGCAGTTCGTTTATCTTTATGCGCATTGTCGCACCTGCTATTGGCCCAATCTCGACGTCTTTTTCGAGATTATTTATCGCGGGTATTTTCTTTGTTCTCTATTTCAAATTCACTGCAACGCGCACAAATTTAAAGGATAATATTAAAATTATCTCTATTATTGCACTGATCAACACGGCGCTACCCTTTACATTTTATGCAATAGCAGCGCTTTATATACCAGCTGGTATTTCTTCTATCATCAACAGTATGGCGCCAATGTTTGGCATGCTGTTCACTATTTTACTGCTAAAAGAAAAGCCTTCTTTACGCGGTTTTTTGGGTATTGTAATGGGCATCATTGGCGTGGCACTTATAACGGGTGGCGGTGCAGTTACCCAGTCACTCAATAGCTTTTACGGTATAGTTGCTTGTCTAATTGCCGCTATGTGCTATGGCCTAGCAAGTGTTATTATTAAAAAACACGCCGCAAATGTTCCTGCAATGACATTAGCCGGCTATTCACCACTGATTGCCAGCTTTTATTTAATACCACTATTGCCATTTCAAAATATCAATATAGAAATCAACTTTGCAGTAGCATTATCAGTTATCGCTTTGGCACTTTTATGTTCGGCACTTGCCTATTTAATCTATTACAATTTAGTTGTCGAAATAGGCCCTACAAAAACTTTAACAGTGACCTTTTTAATGCCAATATTTAGTATTATTTGGGGTATATTGATATTAAAAGAAACTACCCACCCGATGACACTGGTTGGTATGGCCATCGTCTTATTGGGAACGCGTTTGGTTTTAACCCATAAATAATATAGACTATCAAGCGAACAATAATACGCAAAGGCAATTTCTTGACAGTTATATTTTATATTGATAGTATTAAATAAACACGCGCTTGGTATTTAGCCCTATATGGGTTAAGGGAGGGAAATATGAACTTAAAACTTTGGGAAGAGCATGCCAGATGGTTGAAAGAATGTAAATTTGTAGAACTAACCCACACATTATCACCTGAAACACAGCATTGGTCAGGTTTTGAACCAATGAAACTAGGCACATTATTTGATTACAAAGACGGCTTCTACGTTAACGAATTAACAGTTGTTACGCAATATGGTACACATATCGACCCACCAGGTCACTTTGTTGAAGGCAATCGCCTACTTGATAAATTAGAACCAATTGAAATGGTTTTACCGCTTTGTGTTGTCGATATTTCTGAAAAAGTTAAAACAAACGAAGACTATGCCGTTACAGTTGAAGACATTAAAGCTTGGGAAGAACAATACGGCGAAATACCAGCTGGTTGCTTTGTCGCCCTGAGAACCGATTGGTACAAAAAAGAAAACTACGACAATTGCGATGCCGAAGGCAACAAGCACTACCCTGGTTGGTCAATGGATGTGCTTAAGTTATTGATTGAGGAAAGAAAAATTGCCGCTTTAGGCCATGAAACTTCTGATACCGACCCCGCTATTGAAGGTGCTAAAAATGGTTTAATTATGGAATACTACGTCTTGGAACAAGACTGTTATCAAGTTGAGCTATTGAAAAATCTCGACAAATTACCAGCAAAGGGCGCTTTAATCTTCTGCGGTTTCCCGAAGCTTAAAAACGGTGCAGGTTTTCCAGTTCGCTGTATTGCAATTTGCCCGAATGAATAACAAATAATAGATATTGTGGAAAGTAGCGCGGCTATCATCTGCGCTACTTTTATTTTTTATGCGTTTGAGTTCAAGGCAAATTCGGAATCAGAAAAAATAATTTTTAAATTAGCGTGTTTTTCGGCGCAAAGACATGCTGAGTAAGCCACTTTTCATAATCCACTTTCTCAGTGTCGGCTGATACATTGCGTGTAACTTTAGGTTTTTTAATAAAATATTGCGCTTTAATTTCTGGCATTTCTTGGTGTAAATTGCACTAAAATCAGCTAAGTCGGCATTGAGTGCTTCCGCCAAATATTGACCGCTTCTAATTGCGTAGCTAATGCCTTCGGCCGAACTGGGGCTTATTAAGCCCGCTGCCTCACCGATAAAGGCAATATTATCTTTTATTAAATGAATTTGATTGAGCCGACGGGTGCGCATAATCCAAGTGCTCTCGCGCCTCAACACAGCGCCCTGAATAATG
>PDWI01004731.1_pt1 | contig 18439 bp, 13 predicted proteins | sample 1430891 | NCBI WGS metagenome assembly PDWI01 (sample SAMN01162508, study PRJNA174530) | Oral metagenome, whole genome shotgun sequencing project. | biome: Marine environment; feature: Marine mammal; material: Swab sample of the gingival sulcus; isolation source: swab sample of gingival sulcus...
AACCATGAAAACTGCAAAAAACGGACACAATATATTGTGTCCCTACTTTTGCCGTTTAATTCACCATTCACAATTCATAATTTTCCTCGCAGAGGAATTATCGTTTTTAATTTTTCGAAGGGTCCGGACTTAAGGGTTGGTCTGGTGGTGCTGGCCTTGGTCAAAGTCTCAATCGTTTTTAATTTCTCGAAGGGTCCGGACTTTTGAACAGATGTTAGTTAAAGACGCAGAAAGGTCTCAATCGTTTTTAATTTTTCGAAGGGTCCGGACAAGAGCGGAAAGAAGATAGCTGAGAAACTAGTTGTCTCAATCGTTTTTAATTTCTCGAAGGGTCCGGACCCTGTTTTTTTTCAATATCTTATTTTACAGTATTTTAAGTCCTGTTTTTATCCTTGCGATTCGCCCTTATTTATCATTCGATGCAAAAATGCCGTTTTTTATGTCAATACATCAAGGAACTTTTTTCGGCACAAATATACCTTAAAATATTTCTCAAAAGTAGCTTTTGGCAAAATCATCGTCAATATAAAATCAATCTCCCTGCACCCTCTTCTCCAAGAGGGAATTTGCAATTTGCCAAAAATCATGAAAACCGCAAAGAACGCACTCGCAGCAAACAAGCATGAGCATTTTTCTTCCGACTTCGGTCTTCGGTCTTCCGACTTTTGCATCTTCTATAAAGTTAGATTCTTGGTTTTACTTTTGCAAAAGTCTCGAAATGTGGCTTAATTTGCTTCCAAAGAAATTGAATTAAAGTGCAAAGGCAATAATTTTTTGGCATCATTAATGACTGTAATTCCGGCTTCTCCGATTAGATAAATTTTAATGGCTTGTTTAAATCTGCTTTCGGTTTCAAGCAGTACTTGCCTGCAAGAGCCGCAAGGCGGTATGGGTGCTTTTACAAAGCTTCCTTTGGTAAATGCCGATATGGCAATTGCTTTAACCGGAACATCGGGAAACTTAGAATTGGCATAAAAAACCGCCACTCTTTCGGCACATAAACCGGAGGGATAGGCTGCATTTTCTTGATTGGTGCCCGTAACAATTTCACCGTTTTCCAACAAAACGGCAGCTGCTACCTGAAATTCAGAGTAGGGAGCATAGGCATTTTTTACGGCATTTTTTGATGCTTGAATTAAGTTTTTTTCTTTAGCACTTAACTCATCCGCAGAACTATACTCAAATGTTTCGATTATAATATTTTTCTTTTTCATAAATTGTATTTACCGAAAAGTATGCCCCGCAATTGCGAGGCATACAGAAATATCTACACAAAAAATATTTATTTAACGGGGACATTTTTTAAGGTTTCTTTCAAGAAATCCCAAAATTTTGCAACCGTTTCAATATTCACTTTTTCGTCCGGAGAGTGCGGAAAGCGAATTGTGGGTCCGAAAGAAATCATATCCCAATTCGGATAAGTTGCACCAAGTACGCCGCATTCCAAACCGGCATGAATAATTTTTACTTCGGGTGTTATTCCGTATTTTTCATTATAGGATTTTTTCATGGCAGCCAAAACCGGCGAGTCAAAATCGGGTTTCCAACCGGGATAGTCTCCGGAAATATCCACTTTTGCTCCGGCAAGTTTAAATAATGCCGCAATATCATTGGCTAAAGCATCTTTTGCCGAGTCAACCGAACTTCGAACCAGACTTGCAGCTAAAATTTGTCCGTTTTCTGATTTTACAATGCCGATGTTTACCGAAGTTTCGGGAATTTCAGGCATTTCGTCAATAAAACGTTTTGCTCCGTGCGGTGCGGCTCTTAATGCTTTATATAATTTTTTTGCGGTTTTGTTGTTGATAACAGAGGCGGGCATTTTGGTTTTTTCTACCGTAAGTTGCACGCCGCCGTCAACAACTTTAAGTTCTTTTTGAATAATATCGTTAAATTTCGCACTGCACTCATTCAATTTTTCAATATCATTTTCATTGACGGTAATCACGGCAACAGCTTCTCTGGGTATGGCATTACGCATATCGCCGCCGGAGATGCTTGCCAAACGCATTTTCACGCTTTGCGATAAATCATACAAAAAGCGGAACATAATTTTGTTGGCATTTCCTCTTTGCAAAGGGATGTCCACGCCGGAGTGTCCTCCTTTTAAGCCGCTTACTTTCACTTCAAAAGCAAGGTGGTTTTTCGGCACCGGTTTTTCTTTGTAGTCTATGTATGCGGTAACATCAACACCGCCGGCACAACCGATGTATAATTCCCCCTCGTCTTCCGAGTCCAAGTTCATTAAGATGTCTCCTTTTAAAACACCGGCTTCCAAGTTAAAAGCACCGGTCATTCCGGTTTCTTCGTCAATAGTCATTAGGGCTTCAATAGGACCGTGTTCTATGTCTTTTGATTCAAGTACTGCCATTGCTGCGGCTACGCCCATTCCGTTGTCGGCGCCAAGCGTGGTTCCTTTTGCCGTTACCCACTCGCCGTCAACATATGCTTGAATGGGGTCTTTTTCAAAATCGTGTTCAATATCGTTATTTTTTTGCGGTACCATATCCAAATGTCCTTGTAAAATAACGCCTTTTCGGTTTTCATATCCTTTGGTTGCCGGTTTTCTTACGATTACATTTCCGACTTTATCGGTTAGGTGTTCCAAGCCTCGTTCTTCCGCCCAATTTTCCATAAACTTTATGATTTGAGCTTCTTTTTTAGACGGTCTGGGCACTTTTGTTAATTCAACAAAATTTTTCCAAACTTCTTTTGGTTCCAGATTTAATAATTCTTTATTCATTTTTTTACTAATTTTTAATTGTTAAAAATATTTAATTTTTTCAATAAATTATCTTTATATGATTTTGAGAGTATAAATGGTTTTTTTTCAAGGGTATGCAAGTAAATCATATTATTGTCAATACGGTCAATTTTATCTATGTTGATTATAAAGGAACGATGTATGCGCACAAATTTATCTTCGGGTAATTTATCGAGCATGGCTTTCATCGTAAAGTGAATGGTATATTTTTTTAAGGTTGTTTGAATCGCAACATAGTTCTCCATTGCTTCCACAAAAAGCACATCGTCGTAAAAAAATCTGACAAATATAGAATTACTGCTTTTTAGGAAAATACCCTCCGAGTTTTGCTTTTCATTTTCTTCTTCAAATTTTTGTTTTGCTTTACTCGCAGCTTTTAGAAATCTTGACATGGTTACCGGTTTTATCAAATAATCCGTAACGTCATGCTCAATGGCTTGTAGAGCATATTTTTCTTTTGCAGAAATAACCACAATTTGCGGTAAATTATCGGTAATTTCCAAGAAATCGACCCCGCTCATGCCGGGCATCTCAATATCCAAAAAAATTAAATCAACGGAGTTTCCGTTATTAAAAAAGTTAAAAGCATCTAAAGCATTTCCGAAAGAAGCTGCCAGCTCCAGATAATCTGTTTTTTTTATATATTTTTCGATTACTAAGCGAGCAAGCTTGTCGTCATCAACTACAATACACTTCATAATAAGTTAATTTTGAATTATGTCAAATATATGTTGTAATATTCCTGTGTTATCCACCAATAAATTAAAATATTCATATCGCCCTGCCGACAATACTTTTGTTGTCTTTGTTGCTTTCAAATATTTTATGCTGCCGTCAATATTCATGCCCGGCGTAATGATTATTTTTTTAGAAAATTTACGTTCTTTTCCGCCATCTTCAATCAATTCTCCTCTGATTAGAATTAAAATTCGTTCCGTATCATCGGCTTCAAAATAAATTTTTTCATCTTTTTTAAGACTGTGAACTTCAATGATACGTGCTAAATCGACCAATAAGTAATCCGGTATCGAGAAAAATAACTGATAGCGTCTTAACAGTTTCACTTTATCCTCTATCAGCGTGCCGCTTTCCGACAGGGTTTGCACCAGACTTTGCTTTTTCTCGGACATTTTATTCAAATACTCAAAGCATTTTTGCGGGTTTTCATTATAAATAATTTTGGCAGCCGTAGAGTAAATTAATTCGTCGGGATGAAACAAACAGAGGAAAACTTCATCGGGCAACTCACTTCGCCGAATGTGATGCAAGACTTTGTTTAAATTTTCCTTTGTCCAAGGGGCAATGTCTTCATAAGTATGCTCTTCTTTTAAACTTACATTTTCGCTTGCATGTCTGTGCAAACGTTCGGTCATTTCAAGGGTTTTTGCCAAAGCCCAAGAGCTGATTACGTCATAATCCAGCGTGATTAACCATTTTAGTCTTTGACCGAAACTCATTTTTTCTTGCGGGAAAAATTTCGACAGTTTTTTTATTCTCTGCACCATCGATACTTCATCAAAAAGAGGAACAATGTATGGTTTTAGCTCGGGTTCTATAAAATTATCAATCAATTCAAGCGCATAAATCGTATTTTTTCCTTTGATATTTTTCTTAATCAAAGTAATAATTCTGGGTTCGTGAAGAAAACTCAGCAAGTTAAAAAGTAATTCGTAATTGGTTTCGCGCTCTTGATCCAATGCCAAAAAGAGCTTTAAGGTATTTTTTTCTTCTTTAATATCCGTTATGGATACGGCTATTTTAACTAAATTGTCTATTACATTAAGTATCTTATCTTTAATGATTTTTTCTTCGGATTCTTGCGCTTGATATCTGCAATAAAATAAAGCCCAAATAACGGCAATTTGTATTTTTCTCGAAGGGTCGTTAATCTTATTGACAATTAAGGATTTTGCCGTGCCGGAACCCATTTTTGCATAAATCTCTATTATTTTTAGTTTTATGGCTTCATTTTCTGTTTTGGCATACATTTTATCCAAGTAGGGTAAGGTTTTTTCGCCGACATCCAATAAAGCTGCGGTAGTTATATGATAATATTCCGTAGACTCTAAAAATTCAAGCATTTTTATGATTAGTGCATCAGATTTTATGGACGAAGAAATTCTGATTGCAGAACTGACAACATATTTGCTCTTGGAGTTCAAGAGCTTTAATAAAAGCGCTTCAACATTTTCTGCCCGCTGATTTTTCTCTAAATATTTTACTAATTTCAATTCATCTTCCTCTATGCCCGATTGTACAAGTTTCTCTATATCTGCTTTTTCCAAATTGCTAATATCTTCAAAACTTAATAAAGCAACTGCCTTTTCTGCCAAGGCTTTAATCTCTTTATCCTCAGTGTCTTTAAATTGTTTGTTTATTTGTTTTACAATTCGGTCTCGCCAAGTAATATCAATGCTCTTCAACACTGCTTTGTTGATTAGCTCATCATTCTTTTTTAGCAAGGAAGCTGCATAAGGTTCAAAAATACCCGGATTTGTTTCGGCTAAAATGGTTACGCTTAAACGAACGACATCATCGTTAAATTTTTTGAATTTTTTAGATAAAACTTCTGTTCCGTATTTGTATTTTGAGGCTTCTTTTGGTTTTTGCGAAGTCAAGTCTTTTAAGATTTCGCGTAATTTGCTTTTATAAGCCAAATAGAGTTTTCTTGCAACAAAAAGCCAAATAATTAAAATGGGGAAAAAAAACAGCGGGAAAAATTCCAAGCTAAAGCCCTCGCCAAGATTTAAAACCAAGTTCAAGCCCAAAAGCAAAGCACCTGCAATGGCTATTGCAAACTGCATTACGACCCCTACTTTTGATTGAACCGCCATTTGAAGCGAACCGGGCAAAGGTTGGTAGAGAATATTAAAAGACGGGTCGTCTAAACCTCTTCGCATAATACGCTCCAGCGATTTATTTAAAGTCATCAGCACTAAAAACATAACGCTTGTTGCCCCTATTGTAAAACCGAATATCAAGGAAATAAATATAACAAGTGTTAAAGATAGAGGCAGTACGATAAGCCCTAATTTTACGCCGTAATTCACCAAAATTCTGCTGGAAAAATAAGATATGATTAATTCTCCTACTTTTAGTCCGGCAAAAACAAGTGCCATAAAGGAGGCTACGGCTCCGGGTTTTGTAAATAAATTCCCCTCTTGCACTTTGATTGCCGAAAGGAAGCCAAAGTCTGAAATGTAAATAACCGTCATAGAGATGGTTGCGGAAATGAAAATAAGTCTGAAATATTTATCTTTTATCAAACTTTTAAAACCGGTATCGACTTTTTCTTTGGCAACTTTTTCTTTTTCGGTTTGTTCCGAAAAGTTTTTGTGAATTTTCAGAAGAATTATGATTGCCATAATTAAACTCCCGGCAGCAATAAGCAATAAATTGTAGGTGCTTCCTATAAAGCCGGAGATAAGCGGTATAATCAGATAGCCCAGAATGGAGGCAATTACGCCTCCCATATTTATCATTCCGAACAAACGTTTTACTTGAACAAGGTTTAGCAGCTTCAATGCCAATCCGCCGGATTCTATACCGACCAAAGAAATAAAGGGCCATGCCCATATAAAGGCAAAGAAACTCAAATATTCGGGTTTTACAAAACTTAGCGAAATGCGAGTAAGCAGGGTGATAAAAAGCATAAATGCCAAGGCTGACACAAATAAATTTCGGCTTTTGATTCTTTCTTGAAAATATGAATACAAAGAAGATATAATATATCCGACTAAACCTGCCGTAATATACGCATAAGGCAGATAATCGCTGTCATAGGCTTGAATAAAGACGGAGTTTGCTTGCACAAAATAAAAGGCAATGAATAAACCCACAAAAAAGGAATGAAAAAATAATAACAAGAACTTTTTGTATTCGTCTGATTTTAAGCCGAAAGTATTTATTAGTATTTTTTTTATGTTTAGCATTTGTGTATTCTAATTTTATTAAGCAGATAGTATTGATTTATTTCTTTTTAAATCATTAATAATCCGTTTATAGTTTTTAATTTCTTTATCGTTTTCAAGCAGTGTGTCGCTGAGTTTTTTGTATTTAATTTGCAAGTTGTCATAATTGCTTTGCAAAAAGGCTGTTTTAGCATTGATTTTTGCGGTAAACAAAGAAGCGGCAATGATTTCGGATACTTTTTCTATAAATTGAATTGTAAAATCGTCCATTTCTTTCAGGGCAGCCAATTCAATTACGCCCACCAAATGATCTTCTGTCAAGAGAGGAACTATCAAAATCGATTTCGGGGAAGCTGTTCCCAGTCCCGAACGAATTTCGGCATAATTATCGGGAATGTCAGTCATATACACTTTTTTCTTTTCATAGGCACATGCTCCGATTAGCCCGTCTCCCACAAAAATCTTTTTTTCTTTAAATTTTCGTCTTTCGTATGCAACGGATGCCGTTAATTCCAAATAAGGTTTCTCTGTTTCATAATTCAATAAAAATATGCCGCCTTGAATAAGTCCGGACATTTCCACAATATTGTTTATGATGTTGTATGATAAATCGGCAATATTATCGCTCTCTTTGCGCACTATATCGGCAAATAAAGCATAGCTTTCATTTGCTTTACTTATTTTTTCGTTTTCTATTCTTCGGCGTTCTTCCTCCTCAGTTGCTTTTTGAATACTGTTGCGCATATCCAAAAGCGAATTACCGAGTTTATCGTCGGCACTCAAAGGCTTAAATTCCGCATTAAGATTTCCCGCGCCTATCTGCAAAGCAAAGTGTGAATACTGATTCATGCCGGTAATCAGTTCATTTAAAGAGTTGAGCATATTCCCTAATTCATCGGTTCTGTCAATAGCTTCAATATTCGGAATATGCCCTTTTGACATGTCGAATAGTTTTTGTTTTACTTTATTGACGGAATCGCTGATGGTTTTACCAAAATAGAACAATCCGGCAAATGCTGCCGAAAGCAATACTAAACTGAAAACGATTATTATAAATATTAATTTCCATGTTTGTTCTTTTAAGGCTAATCTTTTTTTGGCAACAACAGCATCTACATAATCAATGTAAACACCGGTTCCCACAACCCAGTTTAAGGGTTTAAATAAACGAATATAGCTCAACTTCGGAATTTTTTGATTTGTCCCGGGTTTGTAATAATCGTATTGCAAAAAGCCGGCATCGCCGCTTTTGTTTATAACATCCTCAAAGGCTTCATACACATTCTGTTTTGTATCTTGGATATAAAAAAATTGCACGGTTCCGTTCATTTCCGGTTTTGTTGCATGCATTATAACCGTATAAGGCGGGCGCAATTCGTTAATCCAAATATACCCTGCATCTCCGAAATAAATTTGTTCAATGCTTCTTACGGCAGATTTTAGTTCCGGAGGAAATTCGCTTATTTTAACCGTATGATGCGGCAAGTTGTCGCATTGAGACATGGCTTTTTCCAGTATATTGCAAGCACTGTTCACATTATCTTCAAGTTGTTTCTTTATGATATCAATTTGCTCTTTTTTAAAGTTCTCAATGCTTTCAATTGTTCTGAGCCGATATTCTAAAATGGCAAATACGGTTATCGCAGCAATAGAAACAAAAACAATGATGCTTGTATATAAAGGTATTTTCGTACGAATATTCATTCTGCGCTATCCAATATTTTAAAACCGGAAAGATACAAAAAAATCAAATATTATTTATTATATTTTAATCTAATTGCATATTTTTTTTATTTCTTTAACCCGAATTATTATCTTCGATGCTACTTCGTGGTCATTAAGTCTTCGTAATGAGGGCTGCATATACAATAAAATAAGTGATAAGGGGATTGAGGTATATCCTTTGATATGGTGATGAGCCTTATCAAACAAAGTGTCTTATTTTGAAGTAGATGCTGACCGTAATAGAACTACTTGGTGAATAATCCGGGTTAAATATGTAGTAGCGTCGAAGATAATTATTTTATTTAACTTGGTTTGTAAGTTTTTGATAAATAGTGTTTTGTGCTTTTTGTTGAGAGTCAGTCCCCCTGCGCTTCCCTTCTTCAAGCAGGAACTTGCAATCTATTGATGAGTACGACTTTGTGCTTTAAAAAATCAATCTCCCTGCACCCCTCTTCTCCAAGGGGTAATCGGCTTTTGGCTCTTGGTCTTTGGCTTTTAGCTATAAAAAATAAGGTAATAAGGTTTATTCTTGATTATCTTTTTCTACTAAGGTTTGAACAGAAAATAAGGTTTTGTTTTTACTGTAAATTATGAACGGCGCAGCGCTGCAACAGCTAAAATCCAAAACCTGATTTAATAATTAGGGCATTCTCCATTTGAAAAAAAGGCGGCTTATATATCAAAATCTTCAATTGCTTTTTTTATTTTACTCATCAACCAGGCGGGAGTAGAGGTGGCACCGCAAATGCCTACCGAATCGGAGGACTTGAACCACTCTTTATGCAACTCGTCCGCTTCGGAAACAAAATAAGAACGTTCATTTTCTTTTTTGCAAACTTCATAAAGCACTTTGCCGTTTGAACTTTTTTTGCCGCTTACAAAAATGATGATGTCATGTTTTTTTGCAAAACCTCGCAGAAATATATCTCTGTTTGAAACAGCCCGGCAGGTAGAATCGTTAATCATAAAATTAATTTCCTCCGTATTATTTTCTGCAATCATTCGCTCTTTAATTTTTTGAATAATCGCAAGATAGTCATTGCGGCTTTTTGTTGTTTGAGAAAAAATATGTATCGGTTTGCTAAAATCAAGTTTATGCAAATCATTTTCATTGGAAATAACAATGCCTTTGTTGTTTGTATGTCCCAGAAGACCAATGACCTCTGCATGACCTTCTTTGCCGAAAATAACAATTTGCCCGTCTACCGGATTAATTTCTTGATAGGCTCGGTCAATCTTTTTTTGCAGATTTAATACAATAGGGCATGATGCGTCAATAAGTTCGATATTGTTTTCTTTGGCAATTCGGTAGGTTTCGGGCGGTTCTCCGTGTGCTCGAAACAGTACTTTCATATTTTTTAGCGTTTTAAACTCTTTGTGGCTGATAGTTATTAAACCTTTATCTTCCAAGCGTTTTACTTCTGCATCATTGTGCACAATATCGCCCAGACAATATAATTTTTTGTCTTTGCTCAATTCTGCTTCGGCAATTTCAATGGCTTTAACAACACCAAAACAAAATCCCGAATTTTTATCCGTTTCTATCAACATTATTAAGGTGTTTTTCAATCAGCGCAATAACTTTTTCTTTTTGTTCTTTAATTCCGATTTCCGAATTATCTATTAATAGAGCGTCTTCAGCCTGTCGCAAAGGGTTTGTTTCGCGATGCGAGTCGATATAGTCGCGTTCTTCAATGTTTTTAAGAATTTCTTCAAAGCTGACTTTATCACCGCGTTCTGTAAGTTCTTTATAGCGTCTTTGCGCTCTGATTTCGGCTTTGGCGGTAACAAAGAATTTGATGTCGGCATCGGGAAAAACATAAGTGCCTATATCTCTGCCGTCCATTACAATGCCGCCGTTTTTGCCCATGGCTTGTTGCAATTTTACCAAGTATTTGCGCACAAAAGGAATGCGGGCAACCGGACTGACCAATTCGGATACCTTAATGCCTCTGATTTCCTGTTCCACATTTTTTCCGTTCAGTAAGGTTTCCGATTTTTGCATCTGCGGATTGTAGGCAAATTCTATAATCAATTTATTTTGCTCAAATGCTTTTTGTAAGGATGCTTCATCAATAGCCCCGTTTTTTACAAGTTTTTGTTCCAATACGAACAAAGTAACCGCCCGATACATGGCTCCGGTATCAATATAGTTATAATTATAATGCTTGGCAATATCTTTTGCCAGTGTGCTTTTGCCGCATGAGGAATGCCCGTCTACGGCAATAATGAGTTTTTTGTGCATCTTGATTTTTTTTGAGAATTGATTTGCGAGGTCATATTTAATTAACTTCGACCCTTTTTCGTTTGCCGAATTCCGAAATATTCACATATACGGAAAAATAATTTGCTCCTCCCGCCATATGGTAGCGTGAACGTCCGAAACTAAATCCCGCTTTTTTCAGTGTCAGACCAAAACCCCATGCAAAACCTGTAAAGCCGCTTTTATCAATAAGTCTCATTTCTTGAAATCGTTGATAATTATAGCTTATGGAAGCATAAAAACTTTTCAGGGGGATTAGATCAACTCCTATAATTAAATGCCGCATTCCGTTATCTAAAAAGTTTGTAAACTGCTTTCCTTTGTTTTTGTCTTCCGGAGTTTCGGCAAAAGAAATTTGCGTAACTTTTTCCGGCTTTTCGTAGCGCAACTCCCATTTATGGAGGTGGTGTGCCGTGATGTTTATTCTAAACGGTGCGTGTGCCAGTTTTTTGGATATGCCTGCCTGAATATCGAAAGGTACTTTTTCGTAGTGCCCCGAATAGTAGGGCTTTATTTGTGAACCAACATTTTTTAATACCAATGATGCGGCAAAATTGCGTTCCGGAATAATATAGCTTAGCCCGACATCAAACACAATACCAAAGGATGTATAACTTTCCAGATGCGAATAGACCGGTTTTATATTGATACCGCCTCTTATATTTTTGAAGAGCTGTTTCGACCAAATAATGCTGAAAGCATAGTCGGCAGCCTTGAAATTACCCGTTTTTATTCCGGTGGGGTCTGCGGCGGTAAAAGTTCCGTAGTTTGTGTATCGAATGCCGAAAGAAAAATTGCCCGCTTTTTTTATATTATCGGCATAGCCGGCATAACCGTAGTTAATTCCCGCAAAATAGTTTAGGTAATTCAGAACGACTTTTTTGTTCATTTGTTCGTTCAGTAAGGCTGGATTTTCTTCCGCAAAATTCAAATCGCCGTTAAAAACAGATACATTAATTCCTCCGAGTGCTGCAATTCTTGCCGAATGAGTCTGGTGCAAAAATTTATATACTCCGTCTCCTCCGACTTGAGCGTATCCTTTAAGCACAAGTGCAATAAACAAAAATAAAAAAACTTTTTTCATATGTTTTTATTTATAATTTTCAAAGGTCAATTTATTTAATGGTGAATTATGAATTATGAATTGTGAACGGCGCAGCCCTCACGTAAGGAATTGAAAGTTATAATTTGTTTTTTTATCAGTGGTTTAATTCTTTGATTTTCATTCATCATTCACAATTCAATTTTTTTAATCGGCTTTTGGCAAAATCAATAGTCAATAATAAGGTCAATCCCCCCGCACCCCCTTCTCCAAGTGGGAATTTGCTATTTGCCAAAAACCATGAAAACCGCAAAAAAAAGCAGACAAACATATTGTGTCCCTACTTTTTTTACCTTTTAATTTTTCATTCACCATTTATAATCATTCACCATTCATAATTTACCATTCATAATTCATATTTGTATTTGCCGGGTGTTTTTATCGGTACCGGGCGTTTCATAAGTGCTTCTTCATAAAACTTACAAGATGCAAATATAAACTTTTATATTCGCTTTACTTTGTTAATTTTGTAAAACTAAAAAATAATATCAATAATTATAACGATGAAAAGTAAAAGAAATTTTATTCCGGAAACATTTAATTTGGATTCAAAAGAAGCAATTATTCCTTATTTGGATGATTTGAAAAACAGAACATTTAATTCTGCGGAAGATATAATAAAGTGGTGGACGGATAAAAGTGAAACAGAAGCCTTTTTGGAAGAAAATGCCGCATGGCGTTATATTAAAATGACTTGTAATACCGAAAGTGAAACTTTGGCTGAAAATTATAATTTCTTTGTGAAAGAAATAGAACCTTTGGTCTCTGAATATAGTGATATTTTTGACGGTATGCTGTTGAATAATCCGTATTTAAAAGATTTGGATAGTGAAAAATACGGTCTTGCCGTGAAAAAAGTGCAACGTTCCAAAGAATTGTTCCGAAAAGAAAATATCGCTCTGTTCTCGGAACTAAGGCAAAAAGAACGAGAGTTTGGTGCCGTGTCCGGAGCCATGACGGTGCATTATGAAAATGAAGAAATGACGATGCAAAAAGCCGGTAATTTCTTAAAGAATACGGATAGAAACATACGAAAAGAAGTTTTTGAGTTAATGCACGAACGCAGATATCAAGATGCCGAAAAATTGGATGCCTTACTTTCAGACTTAATTCAAAAAAGGCAAAAAGTTGCTAAAAATGCGGGCTTTGATAATTTCAGAGATTATAAACACAGTGCGCTCAAACGTTTTGATTATTCGATTGATGATGTCTTGGCATTCCATAAGTCAATAAAAGAAACAACGGTTCCTTTGGAAGATGCCGTAAATAAACGAAGAAAAGAAAAATTGGCTTACGAAAGTTTGAAACCTTATGATACTTCGGTTGATACGGATTTTAAACCGGCACTTAAACCCTTTAAAACTGGGGACGAATTGATTGATAAAGCAATTAAGGTATTTTCAAAGGTGCGCCCTAAATACGGAGCGTATCTTAAAATAATGAAAGAAAATGCGTATTTGGATTTGGAATCGCGAAAAGGAAAAGCACCCGGAGGTTATAATTATCCGCTTTATGAAAGTAATATTCCCTTTATTTTTATGAATGCAACCGGCAACCAGCGCGATTTGGAAACCATGATGCATGAGGGCGGTCATGCGGTGCACTCTTTTTTGAGCAGCGATTTGGATTTGGTCGATTTTAAAGAATTGCCGTCCGAAGTTGCCGAATTGGCTTCGATGTCAATGGAATTAATATCTTCGGAATATTGGGGTGAGTTTTATCCCGATGAAAATGAATTGAAACGAGCCAAACGTTCTCATTTGGAGGGTATTATTGGTGTGTTACCCTGGATTGCGGCAGTGGATAAGTTTCAGCATTTGCTTTATCTTACTCCCGACCACAGGGCGGAAGAACGCAAATCTTTGTGGATGCAAGTAATGAGTGAATTCGGAAGTTCCGTAATAGACTGGACAGGCTATGAAGAATATTTATCGGTGTTGTGGCAAAGGCAAATGCACATTTTTGAAGTGCCGTTTTATTATATTGAGTACGGTATAGCCCAACTCGGTGCCATAGCCGTTTGGCGAAATTATAAGCAGAATCCTCAAAAAGCACTCGATGATTATGAAAATGCTTTGAAACTCGGATACTCGAAATCCATTCCCGAAATTTATAAAACTGCCGGTATCGAATTTAATTTCAGCACGGAATATATTGCGGACTTAATGCGTTTTGTGCAAAGTGAATTGAATAAATTATAAGCCGTTTTATTTAATTGAGAATTGAAAATTGAGAACGGCGCAGCCCTCACGCAAGTAATTGAAAGGTAAAAAGTCTGTTTGCAAAGAGCGCAACAGCAAATTCCCTCTTGGAGAAGAGGGTGTAGGGAGATTGATTTTTTTGGAAATACTAAACTGCAGAACATTAACAACTTGCAAGTTTAGTTAGATGAAATTTCGAAACTTTTTCAAAAGTAAAACCAAACAGCGAACTTTTTACAATTTCATGGTTTTTGGCACAATTGCAAATTCCCTCTTGGAGAAGAGGGTGTAGGGAGATTGATTTTGTTAACTTATAAAAACCTACAAAAAAACACCTTACAAATTTAGTTGAGTGAAATTATTAATAAGGGAATAAGTTTGTTTGTTTTTAGTCCTTATCTCTACCAAGTTTTAAACCGAAAATAAGGTTTTTAACAATTTTTAGTTCTCAATTTTCTTCCGGCTTACAACTTCCCGCTCTAATCGGGTTTTAATTTTTAGTTCGTAATTTTTAATTCCTTAACTTCTGACTTCGGTCTTCCGACTTAATTAACGTGAGGGCTACCCCGTTCAAAAAAAGTTAGATGCTTGGTTTTACTTTTGAAAATGTCTCGAAATCCGGGCTAAATAATTCGGCTTAGGGGGCAAAGTGAAAAAAATATATTAATTTTACAATTTTTTGGCAGTTTTGGTGTTTTAGAACTAAGGCGGAGGAAATAATCCGACAAAATATTCATTATGAAAAGATTTTTTATTGCAGCAGCGCTTATTCTTGTGTGTTCGGGCTTTTTATCGGCTCAGAAAAATAAAACGGTACAGAATTTAAAGTATCACGACCAAAAAAAATTGCATTTTGGTTTTACAATCGGGTTGAATACATCCGACTTTTATATCAGAAATGCCGGTGTCTTTTTTGATACTGCGCAAATAAAAGAGGTGTATAGTATTGAAAACTTTCAACAACCCGGCTTTCATTTAGGTCCTATTTCTAATTTGCGATTGGGTAAATATTTTGATTTTCGTTTGTTGTTGAATTTGACTTTTACGCAGCGCGATATGCACTATCTTATTCTCAAAGAAAATAAATTGGGCGAAACATATTTTGATACGCATGTAATGAGAATTTCCTCTACTTTTTTGCAACTCCCTTTGTTGTTGAAATATAAACAAAAACGTATTAATAATTATCGTTTTTATGTTATCGGCGGTATTAATCCGTCCATAGATTTGGCGGCAAAGAAAAAAATTCCGGAGGATAAAATGCCGATGATTCGTTTGGCGCAACCTGATTTATATGCCGAGTTGGGGGTCGGTATTGATTTTTACCTGCCTTACTTTAAGTTTTCTCCGGAACTTAAATTCGGTATCGGTTTAAACAATGTTGCCGTACCCGATAATACGGAATATACCGGCGCAATGAAATATTTAAAATCAAAAGTTTTTATGCTTTCGTTTCATTTCTCCGGATAGCTTTAAACAATGAAGTGTCCCAAAAAGGAATAAATTACCGGAAACAGGTTAAAGTAAAGGCTTGGTTTTAAGTCTTTGATATTTAGGTTTTATAAGGCGGTCGCGCTCCTTTTATATGCTAATCTAAACTTTTTAGACAGTCTCATCGAAAGTTTTTATACTTTCATCTCATTTTAAATAATCGGCAAAGCAATCGAAATAGTATTGCGGTTTTTAATCATTAAAAGTCTTCTTTGAATTATGCAGGCAATTATAAACCTTACTTTATTACCCAAACAAGCATCGGATGAAAAGTATTACAAATCGGATGCGGCAAAATATTTGGGCATTCAAGAACATGATATTACTTCCATTGAAGTGTTGCGAAAGTCGATTGATGCCAGAAAGAAAATTGTTAAAATAAATTTGCGATTGAAAGTATGGTGGGGCGAAGAGGCGGTAAAAGAAACTTTCCGTCTAAACTTGCAAGATGTTTCCGATAAGCCGGAAGTGATTATTGTTGGTGCGGGACCGGCAGGTTTGTTTGCTGCTTTAAAATTGATTGAAAAAGGCTTTAAACCGCTTGTTTTTGAACGCGGTAAAGAGGTTAAAGAACGAAAAAAAGATATTCAGATAATTAACACAAACAAAGGGCTTAATCCGGACTCTAATTATTGTTTCGGGGAGGGCGGTGCCGGAACTTTTTCCGACGGAAAATTATATACGCGTTCCAAAAAACGAGGCGATGTGCAAAGAATATTGAATATCTTAGAAATGCACGGGGCACATCAAAATATTCTTTCCGATGCGCATCCGCATATCGGCACGAATAAACTGCCGGGTATAATCGTCAAAATTCGAGAAACGATTAAAAGTGCCGGCGGCGAGGTCTTTTTTAATACCCGCATTGATGATTTTATTCTTGAAGATGACGAAATAAAAGCCGTTGTTACTCAAAGGGGTGAAAAAGTGTCGGGTATTGCCGTAATTTTGGCGGTGGGACATTCGGCGAGCGATGTGTTTGAGAAGTTGTATAAACGCAATATTCTTATTGAAGAAAAATCTTTTGCGATGGGGGTGCGAGTAGAGCATCCGCAAAGCTTGATTGACAGCATACAGTACAGTTGCAAAGTGCGCAGTGATTATTTGCCGCCGGCAAGTTATGTTTTAAAAACACAGGTAGAGGGCAGGGGAGTGTACTCGTTTTGTATGTGCCCGGGAGGTTTTATTGTTCCGGCAGCAACCGGTGCTGATGAAATTGTCGTAAACGGGATGTCGCCGTCTTACAGAAATTCAAAATTTGCAAATTCGGGGATGGTTACGGAAATACGAAAAGAAGATTTCCCCAATCGAGATAAATATGGCGTGCTTGCCGGCTTAATGTTTCGAAAAGAATTGGAAAAAACAGCTTTCCTTAACGGAGGCAAGGGCTTGATTGCTCCCGCACAAGCCTTGAATGATTTTGTGAAAGGGACAATTTCCGCCACTTTGCCCGAAACTTCCTATCATCCCGGTGTTGTATCCTCGCCTCTTCATTTTTGGTTGCCGCAAGAGATTTCCGAACGCTTACGAACAGGCTTGAAAAGAATAGGCAAAAGTATGAGAGGATACCTGACAAACGAAGCTATTGTGCTGGGTGTTGAAAGCAGAACCTCTTCGCCGGTGCGTATTCCTCGCAACAAAGAAAGTTTGCGACATCCTCAAATTAAAAACTTGTACCCTTGCGGAGAGGGTGCCGGCTATGCCGGCGGGATTATTTCCGCAGCCCTTGACGGCGAACGATGTGCCGATAAAATAGAGGTTTAGTTATGAACGGCGAAGCCATAGGAATTAAGAATTGAGAACGGCGCAGCCATCATGCAAGTAATGATGAATTAAAAATTAAAAGTTATTTTCGCAAAGAGCAAGCGTCAAATTCCCTCTTGGAGAAGAGGGTGCAGGGAGATTGATTTCACTGCTCATAAAAACGTATGAAACAACACCTTGCAAGTTTAGCTAAGTAAAATTATTAATAAGGTAATAAGGTTTATTTTTTTAGATGTTTATTACTAAGGTTTAAACGGAAAATAAGGTTTTTAACAATTTATAGTTCTCAATTTTCTTCCAACTTCCGGCTTCCAACTTCCCGCTTTAATCAGGTTTTAAATATTTTTCATCCTTAACTCCCAATTCATTCATAATTAATAATTTATAATTCATAGCTTGCTAATCAATCCCCCTACACCCCCTTCTCCAAGGGGGAATTTGCTATTGTGCTCTTTGCGAACAGACTTTTTACCTTTCAATTACTTGCGTGAGGGCTGCGCCGTTCTCAATTCTCAATTAAAACTCTTCCAACTTCCGGCTTCCAACTTCCCGCTTTAATCAGGTTTTAAATATTTTTCATCCTTAACTCCCAATTCATTCATAATTAATAATTTATAATTTATAGCTTACAAATCAATCCCCCTGCACCCCCTTCTCCAAGGGGGAATTTGCTGTTGTGCTCTTTGCAAAAATTTTTTTTCAATTCTCAATTAAAACTCTTCCAACTCCCGGCTTCCAACTTCCCGCTCTAACCGGGTTTTAATTCTCAATTTACAAATCAATCCCCCTGCACCCCCTTCTCCAAGGGGGAATTTGACGCTTGCTCTTTGCAAACAGACTTTTTACCTTTCAATTCTCAATTCTCAATTAAAACTCTTCCAACTTCCGGCTTCCAACTTCCAACTTCCCGCTCTCAATTAATAACTTCCGGCTTTGAAAAAAAACTCAAAATGCGGGTTAAATCTTTTCCTACAAAGTCCGGTAAATATGGCGGAAGAAATGCGAAGATACTCAAAATAAAAACGTTTACCGCCATAGCATAGCGGTTGGTTACTCTCTTCTTAATATCTTTTTATTTCTGTCTATTTCAGCTTTTAGTTCCTTTTCCGTTGGCAAATAAAGTATATACTTTGATGCAAATAATTGATTATTATCATTTAACATTGAATATTTCACAATAGTTTCGTCTTTATCGGCACAAAGTAAAATTCCTATGGT
>PDWI01004634.1_pt1 | contig 18438 bp, 11 predicted proteins | sample 1430891 | NCBI WGS metagenome assembly PDWI01 (sample SAMN01162508, study PRJNA174530) | Oral metagenome, whole genome shotgun sequencing project. | biome: Marine environment; feature: Marine mammal; material: Swab sample of the gingival sulcus; isolation source: swab sample of gingival sulcus...
TCAAAAATTTTAAGTCCTCACAACCACAAGGTTGCTGTGGGTTAAAATTTTCTCTAGCCTCAAACTCGCCTCATATTTTGGGTTATTCAAAGGTTTCTAACGAAAAGTAGTACGACAAAAAATCGTACTACTTTTTGTATCAGATCGAGTGATATCACTATTTGAGCTTATTAACGGTGTAAAACTCGGTTTATAAAAAAAGGACTAATGACATCTGAACAATTATCAGGTTTAAAAGAAAAATTAGTTGTGATAAGGGGGTATCTTTGACATCGATAAAAGAAGCACCAATCCTTGGATCCTGACTTTTGGAATAACCCCGAAAAAGCCGAAGAGGTATTAAGATCCATAAAAGGCAATAAGAAAATCGTAGAAGAATTTAATTCTAACGTCGCTTCTGTAGAAGAATTGGAGGTGATGTACGATTTTTACAAAGAAGACGAAGTTTCTGAGCAGGAACTTGAAGAGCACTACCAAAAGACATTGCAACTAATCGAAGAAATAGAGTTTAAGACAACTCTCAACAGTGAGGAAGATGAATTTTCGTGCATACTCGAAATAAATGCCGGTGCGGGAGGAACGGAGAGTAACGACTGGGCTGATATGCTATTCCGAATGTACACCCTTTGGATAGAAAAACAAGGCTTTAAGGCTTCTTTGCTCAATAGAACCGATGGGGATATTGTCGGTATAAAGTCAGTGGCTATCGAGATAGATGGGGAATTTGCCTATGGATTTTTAAAGGGAGAAAACGGCGTGCATCGCTTGGTGAGAGTAAGCCCTTTCAATGCACAAGGCAAACGTATGACTTCGTTTGCTTCGGTTTTTGTACATCCGCTCATAGATGACAGTATAGAGATAGAGGTAAACCCTGCCGATTTGGAATGGGATACATTCAGAGCCAGTGGTGCAGGAGGTCAGCACGTCAATAAAACAGAATCGGCGGTAAGAGTTAGACATATTCCAACCGGAATAGTGGCAGAATGTCAAGAAGAGCGTTCACAACATAAAAATAGGTCAAAGGCTATGAAAATGTTGAAATCGCGACTCTATGAAAAAGAATTGGAAGCCAAACGAGCGGAAAAAGACGAAATAGAAGCCTCTAAGATGAAAAATGAGTGGGGCTCCCAAATAAGATCTTATGTTTTGGACGACAGAAGAGTAAAAGACCATAGAACAAATTTCACGGTAAATAATCCTGATATTGTGTTAAACGGAGATTTAGACGGCTTTATAAAGGCTTTTTTGCAATGGCAAGCTAACATCAGTGCTCAATAGATCTTTTATGATATTTTTAATTTAGAAACAATAAGTTTGTTTTTAGACATGTTTTTTGATAAATTTGCCTCGAATTTTATTTAATTAACTAAGTAAATATGATTATGAAAAAAACAACTTTTATTGTAGCGATGTTATTTTTTGTTTTCTTAGGAAGCAATGTTTATGGACAGAATTACAAATCTGCTGTTGGTGCAAGGTTTGGATATATTCTAACCGCAGATTACAAAAAATCTGTTGGAGAGAATAAATACGTCAACTTTTATGCAGGATTTTACGGTGGAAGAGGATTTCATGGTGGGGTTGCCTTGAATATAAATAAGCCAATTGAAGATGTCGACAATCTTTATTGGTACTATGGTGCAGGGGTATTTTTTTCTGCCTATAAGTACAATATCTATGACAATAGCTTAAGTACATTCTATGGTGTAAATGCTGTTATTGGTTTAGATTATGAATTTGAGGAACTACCATTAGACATAAGTGTTGATTGGATGCCCGGGTACTACTTTGGTGCCGGAAGTGGATTTGGAGCTTATTCAGGAGGTCTTGCAGTCAGATATATACTAGGAAGGTCTTAATAAATAAATGTAAAAAAGAGACCGTCAGTTTTGAACTGACGGTCTCTTTTTTTTACTATAATCAAATTTACGGTCTAAACGATATTTTTCTCATTCGCAAACTCTCCGGAGTAACTTCCAAATATTCATCTTCCTTGATGTATTCCATAGATTCCTCTAGTGACAATACTATCTTAGGAGCTATTTTTGCATTGTCATCGGTGCCGGCTGCTCTTATGTTTGTTAGTTTCTTGGCTCTAGTAACATTCACCCCCAAATCGCTTTCTCTTGTATATTCACCAACTACTTGTCCTAGATAAACTTTATCTTTTGGCTCTATGAAAAATTTACCCCTATCTTGTAATCTATCCAATGCAAAAGCTAAAACTTGACCTTCGTTTATGGAAACCAAAGAACCTTTATTCCTGTCCGGTATTCCTTCTTTGTAAGAATCAAACCTCAAAAAGCTATGATTCATAACAGCAGTTCCTCCGGTCAATGTCAATATTTTGTTTCTCAATCCGATTATTCCCCTAGATGTTATCTCAAACTCCAAATGTTGCACATCTCCTTTGGGATTCATAACCATCAGGTCTCCCTTTCTCAAATTCACCATTTCTATCACTTTGCCAGAGTATTCTTCCGGAACGTCAATTATTAACAATTCGTAAGGCTCATACTTTGTACCATTTTCCTCTTTTATCAATACTTGAGGTTTTCCGACTTGAAATTCATAGCCCTCTCGTCTCATCGTTTCTATAAGTACGGAGATATGTAAAATTCCTCTTCCAAAAACTCTAAAAGTATCTTCTTTTTCTGTTTCCTCAACTCTCAAGGCAAGATTCATCTTAGTCTCTTTGTACAATCGCTCTCTTATATGTCTTGAGGTAACATACTTTCCCTCTTGACCGAAAAATGGAGAATTATTGATGGTAAATGTCATACTCATAGTCGGCTCATCAACTGCTATTCTTCGCAATGGCGCAGGATTTTCAAGGCAGGTAATCGTGTCGCCAATATCAAAATCTTCCAATCCTACTACTGCACAAATATCACCATTGACAACCTTACTGACTTTTTCTCTTCCCAATCCCTCAAAAGAGTACAATTCTTTTATTTTTACTTTTTTCTCTTTTCCTTCGTTTTGAAGAAGCAAATATTCCTTTCCCTCCTCAATCACACCACGATATACTCTACCTATAGCTATTCTACCTACGAAATTGGAATAGTCAAGAGAAGTTATTTGCATTTGCAGACTACCGTCATTTTCTTTAGGTGCCGGAATTTCCTCCAAAATCGCATCCAAAAGATATCTGACATTATCCGTTTTATTTTCCCAGTGGTCGCTCATCCACCCCATTTTTGAAGAGCCGTAAACTGCCTTATAGTCAAGCTGCTCCTCCGATGCTTCAAGATTGTACATTAATTCAAATATATCTTCATTGACTTCTTCCGGTCTACAATTTTCTTTATCGACCTTGTTGATCACCACTATTGGCTTTAGGTTTAACTCCAAAGCTTTGCTCAATACAAACCTTGTTTGAGGCATTGGACCTTCAAAAGCATCAACAAGCAATAGCACTCCGTCAGCCATTTTTAGCACTCTCTCCACTTCTCCACCAAAATCGGCGTGTCCGGGCGTGTCTATAATGTTTATTTTTACATCTTTGTAATTTACCGACACGTTTTTAGAAAGTATTGTTATTCCTCTTTCTCTTTCCAAATCATTATTGTCGAGTATCAGATCTTTCTCCTTTTTGTGTGATGCTATCGTCTGACACTCATAAATAATTTTATCTACCAATGTAGTCTTACCGTGGTCAACGTGAGCTATTATCGCTATGTTTCTAATTGCTTTCATTAATTTCTTTTTTTACGAAGTCGCAAATGTCGTATAATTTATTCAGTATATGCTTAAAAAGTACAATAGTTTTTAACAACGTACTCTAAATATTCCTTACAAAAAGGTTTAACAGGATGATTTTATCTTATTTTTCTTACAAACAAAGAATAATCAGGATAGTTTCAAATCGTTAATATCTATCCATTTCATTTTCATCAATATTTTAGCAAATATCAACGTGAGTATAGCCGGCATAAGAAAATGTACGATTAAAACAGGTGCAATAATCTGTTGAGCAGTGTATCCAAGCTGTTCCATCGCTTCAAACGTACCAAATTGCCCGACCAAGCCGCTAGTTCCCATTCCGGAGCCTATTGCCGTATTTTCCAAATGAAACACAGTAGTGGCAAAAGGAGCGGTTATTGCTCCTGCCAAAGTTGGTGGTATCCAAATCTTCCAATTCTTGACAATATTAGGCATCTGTAACATAGATGTCCCCAATCCTTGAGAAAGCAATCCGGAAATCTTGTTGACTCTAAATCCCATAACGGCAAAACCAATCATCTGCGCCGAACATCCTACGGTAGCGGCACCGGCTGCCAAACCTGTTAAGCCCAACATAATACCGATAGCTGCACTACTTATGGGCAACGTTAGTGCCATGCCCATAATGACCGCAACAATAACACTCATCGTAATAGGATGTAATGATGTCGCTGCAATAATCATATCGCCCAAAGCCAACATAAAATGATTGATATAAGGTCCGATAAAAGTACCGACCAAAGCACCTGTTATGATTGTCACAATGGGTGTAACCAATATATCGACTTTAGTCTCTTTCGATACCATCTTACCAAACTCACTCCCCAATACCGCTGCTACAAAAGCCCCTACGGGACCACCTAAAGTAGCTCCAATCGCTCCGGGAATAATCGCAGAAAAAACAACCAACGGCGGAGATTTTAATCCGTAAGCAACAGCTGCAGCTATAGCCGGACCTGTCATTTTACGAGCAATAGGCCAAATAGTTTCCGATAAAAAAGGAATACCGAGTTTTAATCCTACCTGATTTAAGATACTTCCTATTATGAGAGACGCAAACAAGCCATAGGTCATATAGCTCAATGCAGTTATCAAATACCTATCAACGGATATTTCTATATCTTTCCGTCTAAAAAATAGAACAATACTTTTCTTCATTGGGTAATTAGTTATGAAAGTTTGCTTGTAAAAAAACAGTAAATAATTCCGTTTAATAATGCCCATAACTCGATACAACATAAACCTCAACTACATCGTCATTTATCGTATATATCAACCTGTGCTTTCGCGTTATACGCCGAGACCACTGCCCTCCCCTGTCTCCTTTTAACATCTTGGGCTTACCTGTTCCGGTTTTAGGGTGTTCATATAACTCTTTAACTAACTTTTTTACTTTTTTAAAAGCAGAAGGTTCATTTTTTTTCAGCCTCTCAAAATCATAATTAGCATTTTCTGAAAATAACACTGCATATCTCATAGGCTGTCTGCATATTTTTCAAATTCTTCGTAGGTATCAAACCTTAAATATTGTCCATTTTCTATTTGTTTAATTCCCCTATCAACCTTTGCCCAAAACTCTTCTTTACTCATCAAAGTATCATCTTCGGTAATGGGAGTTATCTTAAAACTGCCCCTACCTCTGGATTTGATAATAACATCAATTCCTTTTTTTACCATATCAAAGTACTTTCCTTGATGAGACCTAAATTCCCTTGCACTAATAACTTCCATAACTTTTTTTTTGCGAAGATAATAATTTTATTCAAAAATGGCACCATTATGGCACACAAAAATGACAACCCGGTTGATATGGCGTTTAACTCGGAAAATTCATAAAGAGGGGGTAACTAGTGCCTGCAAGAAAACCCAAACTATGGACGATTTTTTCGTTATCAAAAATTTTAAGTCCTCACAACCATAAGGTTGCTGTGGGCTAAAATTTTTTCTTGCCTCAAACTCGCCTCATATTTTGGGTTATTCAAAGGTTTCTCTTAATAAAATGTTTAGAGTTTGTATTTTTTGTAATTTACTTAAATTTCACCTTAGCCAAGCAAATTAAATATCCTAATTGCAAACAGAATAAGTAGGGTTAATTCAGTGAAACGGAATTCAATAGTGATTTTTCATTGATAAAATTCAAAATAGCATCGGATATTCCCTGTGCAATTAGTTTTTGACCTTTGGGGGTTGTCATCTTTTCTCTATCAGATTTGTTTGACAAATATCCTACTTCTACTAAGATGCTCGGAGAGTTAAGATTTTTTAAAATGACAAACCCTGCCTGTTTTACACCTCGATTTTTAGTACCACTTTTTTGCGATATTGAAGCATTAACCTTATTCGCTAAATCTATACTCTGCGAGAAATATGCACTTTGGAAAGCCGATAAAAAAATATGAGCTTCTATAGAGTTCGGATCAATCCAATCGTATTTACTCTCAAAATCATCTTCCCACAATACCGAATTATTCTCTCTCGCAGCAATAGCGAGATGCTCCCCTTCACTAATCCCTAGAGAATAAACTTCGGTTCCGTTTACTCTCTCATCGCTGTAAGAATTGCAATGAATAGAAATAAATAAATCTGCATCTTGCCGCCGGGAAAACTCAATTCTTTCATTCAGGGCAACAAATTCATCCTCATATCGGGTAAGTTCCACATCAATATTATGTTGCTTTGCCTCTATTACCTGTTCGATGTACTTGGATATTTGAAGTGTGATTTCTTTCTCATTTATGGAATTGTGGGAAGTGCCATTATCTTTGCCCCCATGTCCGGGATCTATAACTATAACAAAAGCAGAATCATTTTTATTATCAAAGAAAAACAAATCTGTTATATTACTGTTAAGAAAATCGACGTTAGATATACCAAAGGAAATTTTGGGCAATAAAAATGTTAAGAAAAACATAAATGCCGGCGATACTACCAAATATCGGTATATAGACCTTAGTTTTGTCATTGTGTTCTATCGTGGTTTTCTTAACTGCAAATATAAAAACTATTTTTAATACGTAAAACTTTTGAAAAGAATATTTTACATAATATCATTTTTTTTAACTTATTCGACTATAATACACAGTCAAATTCAAGGTGATAGCCTAACCTATAAAGATACCATCATTAGGGCAAATATCACACAAGATTCCTTGACCATTGACACGAGTTTTACGATTGCCGACACTTTGAGCAAAGATACTATTGTTTCTAAATATAACATTTCTAAAGATGCGGTCAATGAAGCTATAGAATGGGGTGCCAAGGGGTTACAAGTAGTAGATAGAGATAGTAATAAGCTAAAATTGTATGATAACGCCTATATACATTACGGCACAATGAGCTTAAACGCAGGCTACATAGAAGTTGACCTTAACAAAAAAGAGGTAACCGGCATAGAAACCAAAGACAGTATCAACGGAACCAAACAAAAGGCTATTTTCAAAGAAAAAGACCAAGAGTTTTCTGCAAAATTGATAAGGTACAATATGGAATCGAAAAAAGGCTGGGTAGAATATGCCAACAGACTTGAAGGCGATTTAATCATACATGGCAAAGCGGGAAAATATATTAGCAAAGATGCAGACAGCATAAATCACGTAGATGCGATGTTCATAGAAAGTGGTCTGATTACCAACTGTAAGAATGAAGAGAATCCTCATTGGGGAATAAGGGCGAGCAAAATAAAAATGGTACCCAACAAGCTTGCCGTTTTTGCATCTTCGGTATTGGAATTGGCAGATATTCCGACACCGATATTTTTACCGTTTGGATTTTACCCTATGTTTCAAGGGCAAAAATCGGGTCTGATACTTCCCCAAAGACTAGACAGAAACAATGATTATGGCGTTGGCTTCAACGATATTGGGATTTACTTGGCTTTATCCGATTATTTTGACTTAAGGCTAACCGGAGATATTTACTCAAGGGGAACACACGGGATAAAGTTAGTTTCCAATTACAAAAAAAGGTATAAATATAACGGAAGATTTGAATTCAAATACTTCAATGCATTTTTGGAAAGCAAAACAGATACTAAGATAACTAAAGATAAAGCTTTCTCCTTTAAACTTGAGCATAATCAGGATTCGAAAGCACATCCTTATCAAAAAATAGGAGGAAGTATTAACTTATCTTTCAATGGCTATCAAAGAGCCGCAAACACTGACTACAGAAATAGGACTAATAATATCGTATATTCAAATTTTTCTTACACCAATAGTTTACCCGGAACACCATTTAGTTTGTCTGTCGGGTTAAACCACAATCAAAATAACTCAACGAGAAAATTCGATATAACTTTGCCCAATATCGTTTTAAACATGAAAACGATATATCCTTTCAAATCAAAAAGCAGAATTGGTAAAGAAAAATGGTACGAAAAAATATCGTTAAGTTACAGAGGAGAAGCAAAAAATCAAATCAATGCTACTGACACCACTATATTCACCAATGAAGCATTGAGAAATATGAAATCAGGATTAAAAAATAACATAACTACAAATGCTACCTTTAGAGTATTCAAATATTTCAATGCATCTTTTGGTGTTACTTATAACGAAAAACACTATTTCAAGACAATAAACAAAGAATTTAATCCTGAAATACAAATTGATACCACATTTGATAATGAGGGCAATATAACAAAATTTGATACTATTTTCGGAAAGATAATAACAGATACTGTCCCCGGATGGAAAGTGTATAGAAACATAAATCCGAGAGTGTCACTGAGTACTAATAAAACAAAAAAAATACTCTTCAACAAAGGTTTTATACGAGGCTTAAAACACAAAATATCATATAATTTCAGTTTGAGCGGCAACCCAATTAACGAAGCGGCATTGTACAATAGAACTATCGACACGGACATCAGACCGGAATACAATGAACAAAAAGAATACAGTATCTTTGATTACAGTGGAGCTTACGGAACCTCCAATCCTCAAAAGCAAAATTTAATTCTTAACTACTCGACCAAACACAATATTGAAGCCAAATATTTTTCAAAAAAAGACTCTACGACTAAAAAGATTCCAATTTTGAAAAATTTGAGTTTTAGTGGCAACTACAATGTAACGGCAGACTCTCTAAACTTTTCAAAAATAACTATAGGATTCAATTTTTCACTATTCAAAAACTTTGTCAATTTTAGATACTCAGGAAGCCTTGATCCTTATATGAAAGTAGGAAATAAACGTATAAATAAATTTGTTTGGGACGAAAAAAGATTGCCATTAAGACACGATTTTTCAAAATTGAACATAACTGTTAACAGCAAAAGTTTTGGGCAGATAATCGAAATGTTTTCAAAAAAAGATAACGGTAAAAAACGAAAAATCAGCAAAAAAACTTCGGAACAAAACAATAGATTTTTAGAAATAATAAAAAACTTTAAAGTCAACTACGTTTTGGAACTAAAATGGCAAAACAATAATAACAATGTAGATACTTTTTTCGTATCAACACACTCTCTCAGACTACACGGAGAACTCCCCATTTCAAAGAAGTGGAAAATTTTAGTTGGCAACTTTTCCTACAACTTCAAAGATAAAAGATTCAGTTATCCTGATTTTACCTTTGAAAGAGATCTGCACTGTTGGAAAATGAATTTCAGCTGGAGACCCGAAGCCGGATCATATTCATTTTTCATAGGCGTGAAATCGTCAGTGCTCAATTTCATAAAATATCAACACGGTATAAACCCTATTAGAGCCGGATTGAATAAATACAGGTAACTTTTAGTAAAAAAATATAGTTATTGCCATATCTCGTAATTTTTTTTTAACATTTTTCTCCTATAAAACATTTATTTTTTATTCGTCTATGTAATAATTAAAAATTATAATGTAAATTTGTAACGTTGAATTTGTTTTGGAAATATTTCAATGATACTAAAAAATCTTTTATGCTTAATATTATTTTATTTGGTCCTCCCGGCTCCGGCAAAGGAACTCAGGCAGAAAAAATTAGAAACAAATATAACCTTGATCATGTTTCGACCGGAGATTTATTTCGGTATGAGCTAAAAAATGAGACAGAGCTTGGCAAAAGAGTTAAAAAGTATTTAGACTTGGGGCAATTGGTACCCGACGAAATAACAATTGAGATGTTGGTTAATAAGATAAAGTCTTTTGATAGCTCTAATGGCTTTTTATTAGACGGTTTTCCTAGAAATATTCTGCAAGCGGAATCACTTGATAAGGTTTTAAAAGAAATGAATACCGAAGTTTCGATGTTAATAGCTTTGGAAGTAGCAGAAGAAGAAATAGTAAAGAGAATACTAAATAGGGGTAAGACCTCCGGCAGGTCGGACGACAATGATGAATCGATTATCAGAGATAGATACAATGTTTATAAAGATTTGACAAGACCTGTATATAATTATTATTCGAAGAAAAATAAAGCAAAATCAATAAATGGAGTTGGAGAGATCGAAGAAATTTTCTGTAAAATTTCTTCTGAAATTGAAAAATTAAAAGAAGAAGGGGAATAGATGGCAGAAAACAATTTTATAGATTATGTAAAAATTTATTGCAAGAGCGGAAGTGGAGGTGCCGGCTCTGTGCATTTTAGGAGAGATAGATTAACACCTAGAGGCGGACCTGACGGTGGAGATGGTGGAAGAGGCGGAAGTGTGATCGTTCGTGGCAACAAGCACCTGTGGACTTTGCTACCTCTCAAATACAGAAAGCATGTAATTGCGGAAAACGGTGAACCGGGAGGCGGCAATAGGCGTTTTGGCGCAAGCGGTAAGGACGAAGTACTTGAAGTGCCTCTTGGGACTGTCGCCAAGGACTTTGAATCGGGAGAAGTCTTATTTGAGATAACCGAGCACAACCAAGAGAAAATACTATTGGAAGGAGGAATTGGAGGGTTGGGGAACTACCATTTCAAGTCATCAACAAATCAAGCTCCAAAGTATGCACAACCGGGAATAAGCGGTAAAGAATCAATAAGAATACTCGAACTAAAGTTATTGGCAGATGTAGGTCTTGTTGGTTTTCCAAACGTTGGTAAATCAACACTCTTGGCTTCAATCACTGCGGCAAAGCCTAAAATTGCGAACTATGAGTTTACAACTTTGACACCAAACTTGGGGATAGTAAAATACAGAGATACTCGCTCTTTTGTAATGGCGGATATACCCGGTATAATCGAAAAAGCTCACGAAGGCAAAGGGCTTGGTTTGAGATTCTTAAGACATATTGAGAGAAATTCAGCACTGCTTTTTATAATTCCGGCAGATGCAGATAGCATAAACAATCAATATAAAATACTTCTCAACGAATTAAAGGTACATAATCCGGAGTTAATCGACAAACCAAAATTAATAGGAATTTCAAAGGCTGACTTAATAGACCAGGAACTAAAAGAAATGATAGAAAATGAACTTAGTTTGGACGAGACACAATACATATTCTTCTCCTCTGTAACAGGGAAAGGACTTCAAGAGCTAAAAGATAAACTTTGGCAAATAATGAATAGTTAGCCTCTCCAAATACTTCGTTATGCTCATTTTATACCTAACTTGCACTTATTGATGTCGCATTGGATATGACAAGTAAAAAAATGAGGCATATCAAGGCATAAAACGCAGGCATAGCCCTAGCTGTGGCAAGGCTTTATAACGAAGAGCCGACTTATTTTACGCCATTTATATGCGACAATTTACAACCACTACCTTAATAAGGTAACAGATCCTCGGTATAATATTGTTCTTTTATCCAAAAACTCAACCTCGACCATATATACATAAACACCGGTATTAACCTCACTGCCTTTGTATGTTCCGTTCCAAGTACCTACGGCACCTCCACTAATAGTAGGATTTAGTTCTTCGAACATCATACCTCCAAACCTATCATATATACGTATATAATTTACTTTCTCTACACCTTTTCCCACACTTACAGTAAACTCTTCATTGAATCCATCTCCATCCGGTGTAAAAATATTGGGCACCATTACGTTTCTGACGGTATTTGCTTTCACTTTGAGCTCCCCTGTTCCTGTACAGCCTTCTTCATTTTCGACGGTAGCGTATATGGTAGTATTGCCCCTAGTTGATATTTCCAATTCTGTCTTGTCATCGTTCAAAAACTTATAATCCACCAATAAAGTATCAATATTCCAATTGATATTAGAAACGTTAGTATTAGTATTTAAGTGAACAAGCGCTGTTTCGCCAAGCTCAATCACCAATTCCTCTCCCAAATCAACTATTACTTCCTCAGGGTGAGGCACTAACATTGACTTATCTTCTCTACAACCATCTTTGTCAAAAACAGATACTAAGTAAGGATTTTCACTACCGTAAACATATATACAAGAGTCGACAGGCATCACAATACCTCCATCTATACTAAACGAGTACTGAGGTCCGGAACCACCTGATACATTTTCCACCGATATACAAGTTTTATCCCCAAAACATTTAATCGTATCTCGTTGTACTGTCGTAAAAGCTATAGGCTCTTGGTCTTCAATTTCATAGATAACAAAATCACTACACCCCTTTTCATCGGTAACAGTAACAGCATATACACCGACCGATAAATTTTTAGCAGATGAAGTCTCAGACACATTAGGACTCCATTTATAAGTAAATTCACCGCCTTCATTTCCTCCTGAATGTTTAACCTTAATCTCTCCCGACTCACTACCAAAACAATTTATTCCATTGGACGCAGAAGAGTCTATTTGTGCAATTAACACATCGGGTTCCTCTAAAACAATAGAATCGAGGATAGCACAATTATTGGCATCTGTAATCGAAATATGATAAGTACCGGCACATAGATTGTAGCCTACAGAGCCATCGTTACCCAAATCTTGCCAATGATAATTATACGCATCAGGGTTTCCTCCTCTTGCCTGCAATATTACTTTACCGTTGCAATCTCCATTGCAAGAAGGCTTAATAATCGAAGAATTGACATAATCAATTTCCAATTTAGGAGGCACCCCAATTTGAATCGTATCTTTTATATAACAAGTGTGTCCTTTGATTGTATTGTAAGAAACGGTCAAATAATTCTCGCCTTCACTCAAATTTTCATAAGAGACTATTTGCCCCACATCGTTAGAAGTCTCATTAAAAGTAAAATTGTACCACCCCACGGGATTATTACCTCCAGAAGCACTTACGACAACTTTACCATCTTCGGTTTTGCCATCATTACAACTAACATCCTTTACATCCAGGTATTCCAAAACTATTGGATCCGGACCGGCAACGACAACAGTGTCGATACGATCACAACCATTACCATCAGAAATAGTCACCATATAATTTCCTGCTGCCAAATCACGACAATTTCCGGTAGTACCGTCTTCCCACACAAAACTATAACCGGCATTTCCGCCATCCACATTTATACAAGCATGTCCCAAATCGCCACCTTCTTCCCCCGCAGCACACTCAGCATCATCTGTTGCGATAGTCACTGTATATGGTGATGTTGCAGAAAGCACCACAGTATCACGAATTGTACAACCATTATCTTTTACCTCAATAACATATATCCCCACACCAACATCAGTCAAAGAATTAGAAGCATTGTTTATGGTATCTCCTGTATTACCGTCAATCCAAGTATAAACAACATTACCAAAATTACTGCTAGCCTCTACCTCTATGTCAGTAGTACCGGAAGCGTTACATCCCAATTTATCATACTTTATGGTGTCAATATTCAGACACCCCTCATCTTTTTTTATCTCAAAACGAATCATGGTATCACACATATTAGCATCTGTAACATGTATGGCATACTCCCCTCCTGCTAACTCATTATAACTATGATCGGAAGGTGAGTTTAAAGTAATCACTTCTCCTAAACCATCTAGAGTAACAGGGAAATCACCGGCGGTAATACTGACTTGCATTGTAGGCAAAAACACAGGATCGGTATCGTCACAACAATAACTTCCTTGTTGTTGAACATAAAAGTTAATACCATCGGGTTCTTCAATATCCATTGTTTCTTTAATGGAACAACCCGTATTTGTTTCTGTTAGTAGAACTACTAACTTTCCTCCCTCTAAACCATCTATAAAAAAAGAATCAGCACCTATTTTAGTAGGTGGTGGAGGAAAAGGATATATGGGGTAATCCAAGCTAAAATCTTTATTTGCAGCTCCTATCAAATCGACCTTAAACGATGCAGTACCGTTATTTTTACCGTTACAGGAGACATCAGTTTTATGACTCTCTACCACCATTTCATACTTGTTTCCAATCTCAAAATCTTCAGTTATTTTACATTTATTAGCATCTTTAATCTCCAAATGCACGTTACCGGAGGCTTTGTTATACAAACTAGTGGTAACGTTAGAAGGTTCTTGAAATTGCTCACCATCAGAGTTCCAAGTGACCTTATAACCTCCATTTTCAGGCGTTCCTCCTGTAATATTGACCCTAACTTCACCATCATTTACGCCTACACAAGAAGCACTGTCAATAACTTCTATATCCGCTACCAATTTAGGGGTATTTAGTACAGCAAAAGTATCTGTTTCACAGCCATACTGATCTGTGATGGTGACCCCGTATGTACCATTACATAACCCCCCTATAGAATCTACACCATATACACCATTAGACCACTTTATGGAATAATTAGGAACTGCAAACCCACCTATTTTAGCAACCTTCACAAGTAATTCTCCTTCACAAAATCCGGGAAAACAAGGAACATCTACCACTTTTAAACTCTCAAACTCAAGAGGAGGATCGATAAGAGTAACCCCTGTCAAAGTATACGTATTACCATCGTTATCCAATATATCAATTGAATAAGCACCACCACCTTTCAAACCATAAATACTAGTTGTTTCTTCAGCTGCTAACACTGTTCCTTTTTCGACGACTGCTCCACTTTTCTTAAGAGTATATGTATAAGGAGGAGTCCCGTTAAAAATAGTAAAATGTATAATACCGTCATTACCGGCAGCCGTTTCTCCACATCTTGTAGCACTCGCATACAATCCGGAAGGAGGCTCAATACAAACCAAACCGGGCTCCATTCCCGGAAAAAGATCTGAGTCTTCAGAATTAACAAAATAAGACCTGGCATCAAGAGTTATAGGCGTGCATTCACCAACATCACCAACCAAATTAAAACACAAACGGAACAGTACTTTACCATCCGGCAAAGTATCCCCAATAGCCTGAGCACTGCTCCAATATACCTTGAATTCACCCGGTGAATCAAGATCATAATTCGTATTATACGCCAAGGGATAAACTACCTCCATTGTATCAAACTGCGCAATAGAAGGATCAAATTTAAAAACACCTGCACCTTCTGCAATAGCAACATAATCTTTTACCGAAACCTCCACACAAACCCTGCTGCCTTTGGGTCCCGAAACGGTATCTAACACAAAAGTAGGACTTATATATTTAGTGACTATCAAATCATTGTTGGATAGACATGAGACATCATCACTAATAATCACATAGAACTTGCTATACTTAGGTACTACAACAGTAACATATTCCCCATGAGAAAAATTTTCTGTCAATATTTTCACCTTATCCTCTTCCTGCTTTGGATTTGGATTGTATTTATCTAATATCGTTATGTCGGTATAGTTGATTTTTTTACCTTTTTGAGCATAATATTCCGGTAATCCCCCGGTAACTTTAAACGTTACTTTTAGAGAATCTGCTCCTGTCCCACGAGTTATATCGCTTATTTCAATAGGGTTAAGATAAACCACAGGAAACGACTCATTGGGATTTGCACTAACACAGGAATTATCGCCATTCTCATAATAACCTCTTTTTCCCGATTTTTTATCAACGGTAATAGGAGCATAATAAACCAAAGCAGGATCACCAAGCCCCGAATATTTATCGCCAAAAGTAAGCCCCCCGTTGTAGGTATTGATAAACTCCGCATCTCCGTTCAAATTATCGACTGTTACCATTATGTCAGGATCTCCGGTGAGACGATAGACATCATCTGTTTTTATATCGCTAAGCCTAGTGCCTGTGCTTGCAGGCTTACTCTTATACCAAGCATATCCAACTCCGGGAGGCGTTGCAGCGTCGGTATCATCAGATAAAACGTAATCGTCATTATGATCAATACTAAACCTATCCCCCCAACAAAGAAAAACAGTATCATTTAGACTATGCCTAGTGCTTTGTCCTACAAAACTGCTCATACCACTCATTGTTCCAACACTATTATTACACTGAGAAAAAGATTCTGTATTTAAGACAAAGGATATTATTATACTTAAAAAGACTATTACTATTTTCCTAAAAACCATATTTTTACACATTAAAAAACATTCTAATTATAATAATAGGTGCAAATATATATAAATTATAATTATTCGTACTCAATTATCAATTTTAAATTATAATCACAACCATCATCCGCAACCTTTGTATAAACATTAAAAGCCCTCGAATTATGGACGATTTTTTTCGTTATCAAAAATTTTAAGTCCTCACAACCACAAGGTTGCTGTGGGTCTATACCATTTGAACTATAAATTATCGCATATGAATGGAGCAAAATAAGTCATCTCTTCGTTATAAAGCCTCACCATAGCTAAGGCTATGTCTGCGTTTTATGCCTCGACCTGCCTCATTTTACTTACCATATCCAATGCGACATTCATAAGTGCAAATGGTATAAAATTTTCTATCGCCTCAAACTAGCATCATGTTTTGGGTTATCCAAAGGTTTCTGTCAGTCAAAACGAAATAACACAACCATTATTTTAATTATAAAAACATAAACCGTACTACCCCGCGTTTTTATATTGATCAAAAATTGTCAGGTTGTAACGTTAAAGATTGTAATTAATAAAAAAATGCTGCACGGTATATCATTTTTTTTACCTTTGCAACGTGAATAATTTAGAAAAATTGATTGCCTTATTCCGAGAAAGCAGTCAAATACAGGAGGTAAAACAAAGCATATCAGAGCAATATACCCAAAGCATATACCTAAAGGGCTTGGTGGGCGACATGGTTCATTTTATCCAAACTTCGGTAATATCGGATTACGATGGACTATTTTTCTTGATTTGTGACGATAAAGAATCGGCAGCATACAGCTACAATACTTTACAAAATATTTTCAATCAACATAAGACCATATTTTTTCCGGACTCTTTCAAAAAGCCGATGTATTTCGAAGAGTTGAACAATAACAATACTCAAGAGAGAACGGAAATTGTAAATAAGCTGGCAAATGAGAGCTCAAAAAAAATCATAGTTACCTATCCGGAAGCGATATTCGAAAAGGTGATAAAACCCGAATACATCAACGAGCATAAAATAGACTTGGCGGTTGGTGAAAACCTTGACCTCGAAACGATAATAAGTGTATTGGTAGAATACGATTTTAAGCGTGTTGATTATGTCTATGAGCCGGGACAATTTTCGGTAAGAGGAGGCATTATAGACATCTTTAACTATTCCAATAACTACCCTATCAGAATTGAATTATTTGATGAGGAAGTAGAGAGTGTAAGGTTCTTCGACCCTACCTCTCAATTGTCTGTTAAAAATGTCGACAAAATATCTTTAATCCCAAACGTAACCAGTAAATTCAACAGAGAAGACAAGGTGTCTTTGTTCAGTATTTTACCAAAATCAACGGTTATTTGGATTAACGATGAGGTTTTACTTCTGGACAGACTACAAATTTGTTTTGAAAAGTTTGAAGACTTTGGAAAATCGGCTATTTCAAGCAATGAGGAATTGATAAAATTATTTAAAGATAATACTTTTTCATATCCAAAAGATATCATAAAAGAGATAGCAGATTACAAAAAAGTAACACTCAGTAAACCCGGTGTTGCAAACGATAACAGCATAACAATCGATTTCAGTTGTAAGCCACAGCCGACTTTCAACAAGAATTTCAAATTGTTGATAGAAGACCTCAAAAGAAATTCGCAAAAAGGCATAGAAAATTACATATTTGCCAATAACAAACGACAAATTGAAAGGTATTACCAGATATTTGAAGACCTGGAAGCCGAAGTGTCTTTTCATCCGATAGACAACTCTATCAGCAATGGTTTTATCAGCGAAGATGTAAAAGTAGCCTGTTATACCGATCATCAAATATTTCAAAGGTTCAAAAAATACAAGCTCAAAAAAGGCTATTCCAAGGATAAAGCCATGAGCGTGAGAATGCTCCAAGAGATGAAAGTCGGGGACTATGTTACACATATAGACCACGGCGTCGGACAATATATGGGGCTTGAGACCATCGAAGTAAACGGGCGCAAGCAGGAATCGCTGCGACTTGTTTACAAAAATAGAGATGTGCTGTTCGTCGGTATAAATTCCATACACAAGGTATCCAAGTATATCGGCAAAGAAGGTACACACCCTAAAATCGACAAATTGGGTTCGGACAGATGGAAAAAATTAAAATCTCGAACCAAAAGAAAAATAAAGGACATCGCCAGAGAGCTCATCACGCTGTATGCTAAGAGAAAGGCATCAAAGGGCTTTAAGTTCAATGAAGATGATTATCTGCAATTGGAGCTGGAATCATCCTTTATCTACGAGGACACGCCCGACCAAGTGAAAGCCAATGCTGCGGTAAAAGAAGACATGCAAAGCGCCAATCCTATGGACAGATTGGTTTGTGGAGATGTCGGTTTTGGAAAAACAGAAATAGCCGTTAGGGCTGCTTTCAAAGCGATATTATCGGGAAAACAAGTGGC
>PDWI01004580.1_pt1 | contig 18434 bp, 16 predicted proteins | sample 1430891 | NCBI WGS metagenome assembly PDWI01 (sample SAMN01162508, study PRJNA174530) | Oral metagenome, whole genome shotgun sequencing project. | biome: Marine environment; feature: Marine mammal; material: Swab sample of the gingival sulcus; isolation source: swab sample of gingival sulcus...
ATATACGCAGCTTAGGGCACTATCTGGTGCATAGTATGATACATCGTAACATAGTTTGCAATATCAATTTTTATTTTCCTACAAAAACTTGACGCTATCTATTTCCACTTTTGATTTGACAAATCGTCTCAAATGCAATAAGCTAGTTGATATATTTAGAAATAAGGAGTTTATAATGATAAAATCAGCAATTCCACAGGGTTATAAAGCATCGCTCAGTTTACTGGAAACCGAATTGGCAATCAAGCAAATAAAAGACTTTTTTCAAAGCAAACTAGCTGAGCGCCTTAATTTAATTCGCGCCTCGGCACCACTTTTTGTGCGCGTTGAATCGGGGCTTAATGACAATTTAAATGGCATTGAACAACCGGTCGGTTTTGAGCATGAAAACAGTCGCTTGGAAATCGTTCAATCGCTTGCCAAGTGGAAGCGCATGGCGCTGGCGCGCTATGGTATTCCGGTTGGTCAAGGTATTTATACCGATATGAATGCGATTCGCAAAGACGAAGATTTGGATAATTTACATTCGATGTATGTCGACCAATGGGACTGGGAAAAGGTAATTAGCAAAGATATGCGCAGCGAGTTAACGCTAAAATCAGTCGTCAATATTATTTATTCAGTATTTAAGGATACGGCCGATTATGTGACTGGTCTATACCCGCAGCTGACTTTTGATTTACCACATGATATTGCATTTGTGACAACGCAGCAATTGGCCGATCGCTATCCCGAGCTAACGCCTAAACAGCGTGAAGATGCGATTGCCAAAGAACACGGTGCCGTCTTTTTAATCGGTATTGGCCATGCCTTGGCAAATGGAGAACCGCATGATGGTCGCGCACCTGACTATGACGATTGGAATTTAAATGGCGATATATTGTTTTGGAATGATGTATTAAAACGCGCATTTGAACTGTCCTCAATGGGTATTAGGGTTGATGCCGACAGCTTGTTAGAGCAGCTCAAGATTCGCAACGCCGAAGACCGTTTAGAGCTTGATTATCACAAGGCGTTAATCGCCGGTGAACTGCCTTACACAATTGGCGGCGGCATTGGCCAATCACGCATTTGTATGTACTTTTTGCAAAAAGCCCATATTGGTGAAGTACAGGCCAGTGTATGGGATGCACATACCATTGACGTTTGTCAAAAAGCGGGTGTTAAATTGCTTTAAATCGTTCAATTGTGTAAAATATAATTTTTCGCAATATTCAGCCAAGTTGTCATTTTGAGGGATTGAGCCTGCATATAGTTGAGAAATAAAAGCGAGATTTCTTCACTGCGGTCGAGATGACACAGTTTTGCGGCTTTTGACTAAACAAGTATGTTTTTTCTAAAAATCTGGGGTGTTGCCCTGGATTTTTATTTTTTTTGTGGCTGACAATTGCACGATTTGTCAGTAAATTAAAACGTGACAGAATAGTGACAATTTTTGTTTAACTATCTTGTTAGAATGATGTATAATGAGGTATAAAGTAATTACTTAGTCGACGGGCTCAAATTTAAAACAAGCTCGCTTACACAGCGACTGACCAGTTATGATATGAGAATGAACCATGTGAGGTGAGATGATGAACACACATATTTTTGTCGTTGATGATGACGCCAATATCGCTGAGCTCTTGCAGCTTTACCTTGAAAAAGAGGGTTTTAAGGTATCGAGTTTTAGTGATGGTAGTGCCGCGCTGGAGGCGATAAAAAAAGAGGCGCCCAGTTTGGTCGTGCTCGATATTATGATGCCGGTGATGGACGGCTACGAAGTACTAAAAGAAATTCGTAAAATTTCATCAATTCCGGTAATTATGCTAACGGCAAAGGGTGAGACCTTTGACAAAGTGCTCGGTCTTGAGTTGGGCGCTGACGACTACATGATTAAGCCTTTTGAGCCGAAAGAGCTATTGGCGCGGGTCAAGGCGGTGCTGCGTCGCATGGGCAGTGTTAAAGAAACTGAAAATGTGACTGTGCTGCCCAACTTGACGATTAATATGGACGAATTTGTCATCAACTATCATGGCAATAAAATACAATTACCGCCAAAAGAATTGGAATTGCTTAATTATTTGGTGTCACATCCCAATCGCGTATTTACACGTGAACAGTTACTCGATAAAATTTGGGGGTTTGACTACTATGGCGACACCCGTACGGTCGATGTGCACATTAAGCGTTTAAGAGAAAAATTTAGCGAGGATGACCCTTGGCAAATCAGAACGGTTTGGGGCGTTGGCTATAAATTTAGCATGTAGGGGGAATTTTGAAAACACTTTATTCTAAATTGCTCTTGCTTAGCTTGAGTGCCTTAATGGTTGGTTTTATCCTTTTGACGCTGGGTTTTAACGTTGCGATGACATCGTATTTTGTTGATGAAAACCGCTTACAAATGAGACAGTTGGCGATCGACTTTAATTATTTGTTAGAAGAACGCATTGCCGAGGGCAAATTTTCGCAAGAAATTTTAGTGTCAGAAATGAAGAGTTTGGAGCGCTACGCTAATTTAAAAGTTTGGCTATTGATGGGCAATACCTTTATCAACACCGATCAGACGATTAGTTTTGAAGTTTCACAATTAAGTGATGATGTTGCCAAAATTAAAGAAACCGGTTTGCCGATTTTTAAAACGGCGCAATACCGTCAATTGCCCGATGAACAATTTTACAGTTTGATTTATCCACTTAATATTCGCGGCGAAACCATTAGTATACTCTATCTCAATAAATCGACACCGGCTGTTACCAAATCGATTGCCCGTGTTAACCGCTTTACTTTAATCGCTTTGGTTATTGCGCTTTTTTATGCGGCGATTACCATATTTATTGCCACTAAAAAGGTTTCTGATATTATTAAAAAATTAAATGAGGGCGTTAAATTTGTCGCCAAGGGCAATTTTGATTATCAGTTTAAGACCGATCGCAATGATGAAATTGGCGAATTATGCCAAAACTTTAACTACATGATAGGTGAGTTGAAAACTCAGGAAGACACCAGTCATCGCTTTATTTCAGATTTATCACACGACTTGCGTTCGCCGATCACTTCGATCAAGGGCTACATTGTCGGCGTATTAGATGGCACAATTCCACCGGAAAAATGGCATAAGTATCTGACAATCGCACGTCAAGAAACCGATCGATTGACTAAACTTATTAACGATATTCTCGATTTGTCACGCATGCAAACCAGTGGTTTAGTTCCCGAAAAAACGGATTTTGACATTCACGAACTGGTACTTAATGTCGTCGATCGCTTTGAAGAACGAATTGAAAAAAAGCATATCGAAGTATCGTTTCAACTGGCAGAGAGCGATGCCATGGTTGAGGCCGACCGCAGTCTGATTGAGCGTGTCGTTTACAATCTAGTTGATAATGCCGTCAAATTTGCCGAACAAAATGGTGAGTTAGAGGTTATGAGTAATGTTAAAGAAAACAAGATGCTAATCGGTATTCGCAATAGTGGCGTACCGATCCCGGGCGATAAACTTTCGACGATTTGGCAACGCTTTGCCAAGCTTGATTTATCGCGTGGTGAAATTAAGCAATCATCCGGCTTGGGTTTGTCGATTATCAAGGAAATACTAGATGCACATGGCGAAAAAATTGACGTCTATTCCAATGACTATTTGGGGGTTATGTTTGTCTTTTCATTGACGCGCAGCGCCTTTAAGCAGGAAAATCACACCATTGTTTAGTTACATATAGTAACTGTTCTGCCGTTGCTGTATGATATAATGTCAGCTCGATTATAAGGAGAACTCTCGTTTTTAGACCCGAGATTTTTCGCTTATATTTCGCGTACTGCTAGAAATGATGGGTGATAAATAGTTACAATTATTAATAAATTGTTCATACTGCTTTAAGAAAGGCTAAATATAATAAGGTTAGTGGTTGCCTAGTAAATGGCAAGGAGGTCATTATGTTTAAATTAGAGCCGTTTCGACCGGTAAGAGAGGTTAGAAAGGTGAATGTTTCATCTAATTCACAAGATGTTTTTGATCAGTTTTTTGATAGCTTTTTTAACGATAATATGTTTGAACCATTTAATAAAATGAATGGTAAATTGACCAGTTTTTTAGTTGATGTAATCGATGATGGTGATAAGTACATTGTCGAAGCCGAACTACCCGGTTTTGAAAAAGAGAATGTCAAAGTTGAATATCGCGATCAACATTTAAGTATTATTGCCAGTCGAGTTACCAAAGATACAGAAAACAAAGCGAACTACATTCGCCGAGAGCGCAGCTGGGGTGAATTTAAACGCAATTTTTACGTTGACAATATCGATCCAGACCGCATAAATGCCAATTTTGAAAATGGCGTTTTGCAGGTAACCTTGCATAAGCAACCACTAAAAAATGATTCGCGTCAAATAAAAATTGAATAGAGGTGAAAAAATGGTAGAGTACAATAAAACGAAGTGGGATGAAGATTTTGCTGTCGCCGGCCTTCCGGTACAGACTATACAAGCGCAAGAAAAAGTTGAAAAGGCATCCAAAGTTTGGAGTTTTAAACGTGTATTGGCTCTGGTTTTGGTTGCAGCTTTGCTACTAGGTAGCTCAATTGGCGTCAGCTACCGTTTGGCCGGTACGCTTGGCTTAGGACAACCGACTGAACAGAGCGGCCAGTATTATATACAAAGTGAGGTGTTGCAACAGGTCGACTATAAGGGTGATGTCGCTAACGATATTCCCGATATTGTCGAACGACTTGAACCGAGTATTGTTGCGATTACCAATCAACAAGTGATTAATAGTTTTTTCTATGGTGAAATCAACCGACCGGCCTCCGGCACCGGCGTTGTCTTTAACATCGGTGAAGAAGATGTTTTGATAGTTAGCAATAATCACGTTGTCGAAAATTCGCAAGGGTTAACTGTCGCCTTTGATGATACGCACAATGCCGAAGCCGAACTATTAGGTGCTGATGTCGATGCTGACATTGCGGTTATAAAAGTAAAAAAGGCTGCGATTGATCAGGCGATCTTAGAAGAACTAAAACCGGTGGTATTTGGCGATTCAGACAAACTGCGCGCCGGTGAACTGGCAATTGCCATCGGCAATCCGCTGGGCTACAGCGATACCGTTACGGTGGGCTTTATCAGTGGAGTCAACCGCAAGTTTCAGATGAGTTCCGGCGCTTACATGTCGCTGATTCAAACCGATGCGGCAATCAACCCGGGCAATAGTGGTGGCGCCTTACTAAACGGCAAGGGTGAAGTGGTTGGTATCAACACCGTCAAAATTGCCGAAACGTCGGTTGAAGGCATCGGTTTTGCCATACCAATTAACGAAGTAAAGCCGATTATCGAACAAATACTTGAAAAAGGTCATGTTTCAAAGCCTTACATGGGTATCTATGGTGAAAATGTAACTAAGGATATCGCTGAGCTATACAGCCTGAAAGAAGGTGTCGTTATTCGAGAAGTTGAACAAGGCAGCGGTGCTGATTTGGCCGGTTTACAAGCGGGTGACATTATTACCGCCGTCGATGGTCAAACGCCGGTTACTTTTGAGGACATCGTCTTTGCCATCAAGGCTAAACAAGTCGGTGATAGTCTTGACATAACCTATTATCGTTCTGGTGAAAGTTTTGATGTCACAGTAACGCTAAATGAACGCAAAGTTAATTAAAAAGCGATAGCTAAAATCTTACTAAATCTCTGGCGAGTAAATTACTTTCCGGAGATTTAGCGCATTATAAAGTGGGTAAACTTATTATAGTCAGTGTGATTAGTAAAGTGAGGAGATGTCTATGGAAAACTTAAAACGCACGCCGCTCTATGATGTTCATGTTGCAGCAGGCGCCAAGATGGTACCATTTGCCGGTTGGGAAATGCCAATTGAGTACAGCGGTTTGGTCGATGAACACAATGCTGTTAGGGAGCAAGCAGGTATCTTTGATGTTTCACATATGGGAGAAATTGCCATAAAGGGCAAGCAAGCACTCGATTTTGTGCAGTATTTAGTTGCCAATGATGTTAAATCACTGGTTGATAATCAGGTGCTCTATACCCACATGTGTTATCAAGACGGTGGTACTGTTGATGACCTATTGGTTTATCGTCTTAGTGGCGATCATTTTTACTTGGTGGTAAACGCTTCAAATGTCGATAAAGACTACGATTGGATCGTCGGTTTAGCCGAGCAATTTGACGTCATTACGGAAAATTTGTCGGATAAAACGGCTGAAGTCGCCATTCAAGGCCCCAAAGCCGAGGCGATTTTACAACGGGTTTGCGACTATGATCTTCAGAAGATTGGGTTCTTTTATTGTCAGCGTGATGTCATGGTGGCCGGCAAGCAGTGCTTAATTTCACGCACCGGGTACACCGGCGAAGATGGTTTCGAAATTTACGCTACGCCGCAGGATATTGTTGCGATTTGGCAGGCTTTGATGACAGAAGGCCAAGCTGACGGTTTGAAACCGGCCGGCTTGGGCTGCCGCGACACGCTTAGATTTGAAGTTGCCTTACCGCTTTACGGCAACGAGTTAGCCAAAGACATTTCGCCTTTAGAAGCCGGTTTGGGCTTTTTCGTAAAATTAGATGGCGACGATTTTGTCGGCAAAGCGGCACTGGTTGAGCAAAAAAAAGCGGGGCTTAAGAAAAAGTTGGTCGGCTTTGAAATGGTCGATAAAGGCATTCCGCGTCATGGCTATGATGTATTGCTAGGTGGCAAGAAAATTGGCGTTGTGACGACCGGTTATTTTTCGCCGTCAACTGGACGCAATGTTGGTTTTGCATTAATCGAAAATGGCTTGACGCAATTGGGTGATGAAATTGAAATTCAAATTCGCAAAAAGACCAAGCGCGCTAAAGTAGTCGCTAAGCGTTTTTATAAAAAGAGCTATAAAAAGTAAGGTAACTATTCTATTAAATTTATTGTTGCCATACAGGCTCTGATATGGTAGGTTAGATTTAAAGGATGTTTTATCTTAAAGGAGGAAAATATGGAAATCAAAAAGAACTATTACTACACAGAAGATCACGAGTGGGTTAAGGTCGAAGACAATGTCGCCACGGTTGGTATTACTGACTTTGCCCAACATGCTTTAGGCGACATCGTCTATGTCGAGTTACCGGAGATTGATGAAATGTTTGAGGCCGGTGATGAGTTTGCCGTTATTGAATCTGTTAAAGCGGCCTCAGATGCCTATATGCCGATTGGTGGTAAAGTCATTGAGATAAATGAAGAACTGGAAGATGAGCCTGCATTATTAAATGAAGACGCTTATGCAAATTGGATTGTTAAAGTAGAATTTGACAACGATGAGGATCTCAAAAAATTAATGGATGCAGCTGCATACGAAAAGTTTTGTCAAGAGGAGGAATAATGTTTCCCTATATTGCCAATAATGAAAGTGAACAGCAAAAAATGCTGAAAGTAATTGGCGTCGACTCAATTGATGCATTGTTTGCCGATATTCCACAATCGATTCGTTTCAATGGTCGACTCAATTTAGCTGAGCCGATGTCAGAAATTGAAGTTTCAAAATTGGTTAACGGCTTGGCAGCGCAGAATACCAGTGCAACTGATTTAACCTGTTTCTTAGGGGCAGGCGCTTATGATCACTACGTGCCGAGTATCGTCGATCACTTGGCGGGACGTTCTGAGTTTTATACGTCATATACACCGTATCAGCCGGAAATATCACAAGGTACACTGCGCGCTATCTTTGAGTATCAGACGATGATTTCTAATATTACCGGCATGGAAATCGCCAATGCATCGCTTTACGATGTTCAGACGGCGGTAACTGAGGCGGCTTTGATGGCACTTAGCGCTGTGCGTAAAAGCGATACGATTTTGCTATCGCAAGGCGTTCATCCGGAAAGTCGTCTGGTGTTAAAGACATATTGCAAAAACCGCGGCTATAATGTAATTGAACTGCCGTTAAAAGATGGTCGAACCGACAGTGCTGCTCTACAAGCTAATTTGACTGACGGCGTTGCAGCTGTCATCGTACAATCGCCTAACTTTTTAGGCGTTGTCGAAGATGCTCAACCGCTAGCCGATTTGACGCATCAGACAAAGGCGCAGTTTATTATGAGTGTCGATCCGATTTCATTGGGCTATCTCAAAACACCCGGCGAAATCGGTGCTGATATTGCGGTTGGCGAAGGGCAATCGCTCGGTAATTACATGAGTTTTGGCGGGCCGTTTTTAGGCTTTATCGCGACGACTCAAAAATTAGCGCGTAAAATGCCCGGTCGCATCGTCGGTCAGTCATCTGATCACGATGGCAATCGTGCTTTTGTCTTAACATTGCAAGCACGTGAACAACATATTAGACGCTATAAGGCGACGTCAAATATTTGTTCTAATCAAGGCGTAATGGCGGTTAGAGCGACTATTTATCTATCGACGTTAGGCAAAAAAGGCCAGCGTGAAGTTGCCGAACAGTGTATCGCCAAGGCACATTATGCTCAGCAAAAATTAACGGCACTCAGTCAGGTCAACTCGCCTTTTGAGGCGCCCTTTTTCAAGGAATTTGTGATTACGCTGAACAAGCCGGTCGAAACCGTCAATCGCGCATTAATCGAAAAAGGCATATTGGGTGGCTATGATTTATCGAAAGACTACCCTGAACTTGGTAACGCCATGCTGGTGGCGGTAACTGAAAAGCGCACTAAAGCGGAAATCGATGAATTTGTCGCCGCATTGGAGGTGATTTTGTAATGGCTTATGATAAATTGATATTTGAACTGTCGAGTAGCGATCGCGTGGCTTATAAATTGCCCAAACTCGACGTCGACGCTAGCTATCTAGCTACAATTCCAAGCGAACTACAAAAGCAAACTGAAACGGTATTACCTGAAGTCAGTGAAGTCGATGTCATTCGCCATTATACAAATCTGTCAATGCTTAACTATGGTTTAGATGCCGGATTTTATCCGCTTGGCTCTTGTACGATGAAGTATAATCCGAAAATTAATGAAAACATGGCAGCATTGAATGGCTTTAAGAATTTGCATCCATATCAGCCGGTTGAACAAGTACAAGGCGCATTGGCACTAATGTACGAGTTGCAAGAAATGCTGGCTGAGATTGCCGGGCTTGAAACGATGACCTTACAACCGGCCGCCGGTGCACACGGCGAATTTACCGGTTTGCTGATTATAAAAGCCTATCATGAAAAGCGTGGTGATTTTAAACGTACCAAGATCATCGTGCCCGATTCGGCGCATGGCACTAATCCGTCGTCGGCTTTCGTGGCCGGTTTGGAGATTGTTGAAATCGCCTCTAAAAAGGACGGTACAATCGATTTAGAGGCACTTAAAGCTGTATTAAGTGACGAAGTAGCCGGTTTTATGCTGACCAATCCGTCTACGTTGGGGTTGTTTGAGAGTAATATCAAAGAAGTGGCTGATTTAGTACACGCTGCCGGTGGTTTGCTCTATTATGACGGTGCCAACATGAATGCCGTTATGGGTAAAGCGCGTCCCGGTGATACCGGTTTTGATGTACTGCATTACAATTTGCACAAAACCTTTTCGACGCCACATGGTGGTGGCGGACCAGGTGCCGGACCGGTTGGTGTACGCAAAGATTTAGTGCCATTTTTGCCGGTGCCGATTATCGAAAAAACAGCTGAAGGCAACTATATCTTAAATTATGATAAACCCGATTCAATTGGTAAAATCAAGGGCTTTTATGGTAATTTTGGCATGTTGGTTCGCGCCTATACTTATATTAAGACAATGGGGGCGGAGGGGTTAACGCGCGCCTCAGAAGTGGCGGTGTTAAACGCCAATTACCTAATGGCATCGCTCAAAGATCATTACTATTTGCCAATTGATAAAATCTGCAAGCACGAATTTGTGCTCGGTGGTATTAGTAAGGATTTGGCGACGGTTTCAACGCTTGACATTGCCAAGCGTATGCTCGATTATCATATTCATCCACCAACGGTTTATTTTCCGTTGATTATCAAGGAGGCAATTATGATAGAGCCGACCGAAACTGAGTCTTTGGAAACACTTGACAATTTCATCGATATTATGCTTAAAATAAAGCAAGAGGCGGCTGAAAAGCCGGAGCTTTTGCGAACGGCACCACATGATACGGCCGTTGGCAGAATTGATGAAGTAAAAGCTGCTAAAGATATGATATTAAAATGGCAGCAATAAATATCTGCTTGTAAGAGGAGGACAAAACGATGAAGCATTATAAGCAACGCAGTGGTTTTGCAGTTTGGATAGTTGTCGTGATCGCTGTTTTAGTGATTACGGCAGGGGCCTACGCGGCAACCGATGGGTTTTCCAATTTTAATGCATTTGGCTTAGGCAGTGAGAATGGCGAAGTTAGAATTGTTAGCAAGGAACCGCGTGATCGCGTGGCTGAAGGCATCATGTCGTTATTCGATTACGAAACGAATCCAGTTTACGATGAGTACATTGGACAAACCGAAATGGCAAAAAAAGCATCGTCGGGCGATGTCAATTTCAATTTAAATATTTCTAAATTGAATATGCCATGGTTGCAAGATCTTGCCGGCATCACAATACCGGAAGATATGTACATGAATTGGAAATTATTGTCAAAGCAAGCCGATATGCAAAAGACATTTTTTGGTTTTGGTTGGGGCTTTGCCGATGATGAACTGTTGACAGTCAATACTTTTACCAGTCAAGAATTGTTTCAAGTTGCTGTACCGCAGCTGATTAAAGCGGTTATTGGCGTCGACCTAACCGGTGATATTGCGCAAAAGGTTAACAATGCGCCGCTGATGCAAGATGCAACAGAAGAAGATAAGGCACAATTAACTGAATCGCTACTGCTTATCAAAAACAACTCAGATAATGAAAGTTATGTTGAGGTTGGCGACGTTGTTCATAAACTTGAAACTTACAAGAAGTTGATGGACATCTTTGAAAACTATAAGAAAACTTGGCGAATTGACCCAATTGATGCCAAGCAGTTTACAGTTAACGGCGAGACTAAGAGCTATGACGGCTATAATCTGTTGATTAACAATAAGTCGACGGCAGATTTCATTGATCAATTGCGCATCGTCATTAAGGAAGATGAAAATCTAAAAGCCGATTTAGATGAATTATACGAAAACAGCGCGAATTTTCTAAGCACTGCTGATGAGCCAATTAACAGCAAAGAGGAATTCTATGTTAAGATTGATGAAGTGCTACTGGAACTCGTCGCGGCGCTTAAACAAACCGATTTGCCAAATCCACAGTTTACAATGTATCTCGACGATTTAAATCGGGCAGTTAGTTTTTCGACTACATTCAGCTATAAGGGCGATGAGATGAGCTTAAATATTGAAAAAAATGGTGGTGTCACACTTGATGAAAATATGACGGCTCAATTAATGCTGACAGAGCAAGACTTAACCCATAAGCTGGTGTTTAAGCGTAGTGGCATTACCGATGCCAACAGCAGTAGTTTAGATGTCGCTGTCGTCGCTACAACCGATGGGGCTGAACAATTTAACTTTGCAGTCAATGTCAACCACGATTTTGCCAAAAATTTGTGGGATGCCAAAATGGTAGGTGGTTTTGCTGACGAAAAATTTAGTGTTGTGTCTAACGGTTCATACAGCAATATTGTCAAAGGTAAGCGCTATACTTTTAATGTCGATAAGTTTGAAGCCTTTTATAATCAGGAATTGACATTTGGTGCCAAATTCCAGTTTGATATCGATACTGAAGTTGACAAAGTAGAGCAATTGTCTGATCAATATATCGACTTTTTAGAGATGACTGAAAAAGACGCTGAGACGCTGTCAGAAGAAGCCGAAGCCAACTTTATGAAGATTTTTATGATACTGGAAGAAAAGCTTCAGTAGTAACAACAAGCTTTATTTACCGGTAGTTGACACCCTCAAATTTTGATTTTCAAAATTTCGAGGGTGTTTTTATTTTCAAACAACAAATGTTGTAATATAATGGTAGGTACTCAGCTAGCTTGTCATTTCGACCGGCACGAGCAGTTAAACATAGGGAGAATTATGCGTAGACGCTTATTGACGGCGCTCGAACGCCAAAAGGTGATTGAGCTCTTATTGGCAACCTATCCGGAGGCCAAAGCCGAATTAAATTTTAAAAATCCTTTTCAACTATTGATTGCCACTATTTTGTCGGCGCAATGCACGGATGTCAGGGTAAATTTAGTCACTAAAAAGCTATTTGTCGTCTTGGATAAACCGTCGGCTATTGATGACATCACACAGCACGAACTGGAAACGATTATCAAGTCGTGTGGTCTTTATAAGAACAAAGCTAAAAATATTAGACAAACCTGTCAGATATTAGCTGCCGATTACGGCGGTAGGGTACCAGCTGATAAGGCGTTACTTACTAAATTGCCCGGCGTTGGTATTAAGACAGCTAATGTCGTCGTTTCTAACGCCTTTGGCATTCCGGCAATTGCGGTCGATACGCATGTGCAACGCGTTTCAAATCGCTTAGGAATGGTTTATAGTGATAATGTTACTAAGACAGAACGCGATTTGCAAAAGCGCATTGCCAAATCACTTTGGACCAAAATGCACCATGTTTTAATCTTCCATGGTCGTTATCAGTGTAAGGCGCGCAAGCCGGACTGTGCCGGTTGTACAGTCAATCAATATTGTATGTATCTTAAACGGCCAAAATAGGGGAATACTATGCGATTGGGAATTGATTTAGGCGGCACCAATATCGCCTACGGCGTGGTGACCGACGATGGCAAAATGGTTCGATCTGAACAAGAGGCCTTAACGAGCGTCTTGTTTAGTGATGTCGTTGCCGTAATTTGCCAAATTTATCAAACTTTCAGCACTATTTATGATCTAAAAGTCGTCGGGCTTGGTGTGCCGGGCATTGTGGCAGATGCCCGTGGTGACGATGTTACCTGCGTTAACTTGGCTTGGCACAATGTGGCGCTGTATAGCGCTTTAAAACGTCATATTAAATGCCGGTTAGCGATTGCTAACGACGCTAATTGCGCTTGTTTGGGCGAATTTTTATTTGGCAGCCTCACAGGCCAAAGCAATGCTGCCCTGTTGACACTTGGCACCGGCGTTGGTAGCGGCTTAATTGTCAATGGTCAACTGCTTAGCGGCCGAAACGGAGCGGCTGAACTGGGGCACATGATTATTGCTGACGACGGCTGGCGCTGTAATTGTGGCAATACTGGTTGCCTCGAAACCTTTGCTTCGGCCGGTGCGCTTAAGCGTTATTATAACTATTTGAGCGATCGATCGGTCAGTTCGGCGGAACAGGTTTTTGAGTGCTTTCGTCAGTCAGACCAAGCTGCGATTGAAACGGTAAATTGGTTTTGTGAGCATTTAGCAGTTGCCATTGTTAATCTTTATAATACTTTTGCACCGACAGTGATTAGCCTGTCTGGTGGCGTTAGCAAATCTTTTGATGATTTTAGTGGGCCGTTAGTCACAGCGGTGGCGCGCCGGCGCTTACATAAAAATATGCCTTATGGTAAAATTGTACGGGCGACACTTAATGAACAATCCGCCGTTAGCGGTGCAGCATTTTTGTTAGATTATAAGGAGTTGTTATGTTAAGTCAACAGCTGGAAAAAATCGTTGCTGACTATGCCAAACGAAATCTTTTTTCCGGTGTAGTGCGCATTAAACAGGCCGATATTACGCTGTATGAAGGGGCTTTTGGTTACGCTTGTAAGGCATTTAAAACACCAAATCGCATCGACTATAAATTTGGTACAGCCTCGGTTACCAAATTATTTACGGCATTGGCGATTTTGCAATTAGTCGATGCCGGCCGCTTGGCATTAGACGACAGACTTGATAAATATATCAATTTAGCAGAGACAAACATCGATGGTGCAATTACAATCGAACAATTATTGACGCATACATCAGGAGTGGCCGACTATTTTGACGTGGCTGATCCGGACGGTTATGCTAATCTTTTTCGCAGCTTGCCGAGCTATGTTATCGATGACGTACACAAGTTATTGCCACTTTTTGTTGAAGAACCGATGGAGGCGGCAGCGGGCGAGCGTTTTTCTTATAGTGGAGCCGGTTACCTGTTATTGGGCATGGTGATTGAAAGTGTGACGGGCGCAGACTATTATAGCTATATGCGCGAAGCTGTTTTTAGAGCAAATTTGCTTTATGAAACAGATTTTATTAATCTCGACCATGTTATCGAAAATGTGGCTTATGGCTATATCGCCGTTAAAGACCAAAATAATCAAATTAGTCACTGGAAAAAGAATATTTACGCTCTACCAGTGCGCGGTTTACCGGATGGCGGAGCGTTTAGTACGGCCAAAGATATGATCAAGTTTTTGCGCATGATAAGAAATAATCAACTATTATCACCTGAAATGACCGCGCGTTGGCTAAAACCGCACATTAAAGTATCAGATGGTCTATACTATGGTCTGGGCATTTGGCTTAGTTATAATCAGCAGGGTGAACTGGTGCGATATGGTCATTCCGGTGAAGAGCCTGGCGTTAGCACCCGCTTATATCACTATCCTAAAGAAAACATCGATTTAGTATTATTTTCTAATCATGGTTTTTCAACGGCCGATTTACTCAGTGAATTAGAAAGTTATTTGTAAAAAATCCGTGTAATTTAAAATGCGATTTTAAATTACACGGATTTTTCTTGTATTATTAGCTTATCTTTTGTACAATGTAACTAACCACTGGCATTAAGGAGTGCATATGTATATCGATCGAGCATTACAATCAGTTGTTGTAGAAGTTTCACAAAATTATCCAGTTTTATTAATCACAGGGCCACGTCAAGTTGGTAAGACGACATTGTTACAACGTCTTGCTGAGCCGGGACGGCGTTATATTAGTTTAGATGACCCGGTTGTCAGACAATTAGCTAAGCAAGAATCAGCACTTTTTTTACAGCGCTATCAACCGCCGCTGATTATTGATGAAATTCAATATGCGCCTGAGCTATTACCTTATATCAAAATGTATGTCGATCAAAATGGCAACAATGGTGATTTTTGGTTGACGGGTTCACAGATGTTTCAAACGATGCAAGGTGTCAGTGAAAGTTTGGCCGGTAGAGTGGGGATAATTCCAATGCAAGGACTATCTGTTGCAGAGTTAAATGGCTTACCAAACGAAGCCTACGACACAGACACAACACGTCTTACCCAAAGACTAAAAATGGCTAAAAAGATGAGTTTAACAGAGATATATCGCTTAATACAGCAAGGTTTTATGCCGGCACTGTATGGGCAAGAACAAGTAGTCGAAAGATATTACGCATCTTACCTTGAAACCTACATTCAACGCGATATTAGAGATCTGACACAGGTGGCCGACATCGTTCAATTTCAACGTTTTTTAACGGTTTGTGCAGCGCGCACCGGACGAATGGTCAACTATTCAGAATTGGCAAAAGAAGTTGGCATATCGTCACCAACTGCCAAAAAGTGGCTGTCGCTTTTGGTGACGTCGGGTATAGTGATCTTGATAGAACCCTATTATAACAATGCGTTAAAACGGGTTGTTAAGGCACCCAATATGTATTTTATGGATACCGGACTATGTGCCTATCTTACGCGCTGGACTTCAAGTGAAGCACTTGAGGTATCGGCGATGTCGGGAAATTTTTTTGAAACTTTTGTCGTTTCGGAAATTGTCAAAAGCTACCTAAATGCCGGTCGCAGACCGCCGATTTATTACTATCGGGATACAGAGCAAAGAGAAATTGATTTAATCATTGAGCAAAATGGCAAATTGCAACCAATCGAAATTAAAAAAACAGCTAATCCAAAATCCAATGCCAGTCGTCATTTTAAAATTTTAGAAAAGACTGATAAACAGCCGGCAGTAGGCAGTGTAATTTGTATGGTTGACGATTTAATGCCACTTAATAAGCAGAGCTGGGCAGTGCCTTGCTGGTTAATATAACGCAGTAGACTGATTGTGATAGGAGATCTAATGACGAAGATATATCTCGCAGATGATGATAAAGATATTTTAAGATTACTTGAGGTATTCTTAAAAAGTGAAGGTTACGACGTCAGTTGTTATACTACCGGCGATGACTTATATGCAGCTTTTCAAAAAGAAGTGGCTGATTTGGTAATTCTCGATATTATGATGCCGGGCAGCGACGGCTTGACGATTTGTCAAAAACTGCGCGCCGAGTCGGCGGTGCCGATCATATTGTTAACCGCTAAGGATAGTGATGCCGATTACGTTGCAGGTATTACGCTTGGCTCGGATGACTATTTGGTTAAGCCGTTTAAGCCGACGTTACTGAGTATGCGCGTTAAGGCCCTGCTTAGGCGCGTTGCGATGACGCAGCATGGCACTGTGCAAGATTTGCGCTGTGCCGACTTAATCTATAATCATAAAACGCGCAATATCTACGTGGCAGACGTGCCGCTCAATTTGACGAAGACCGAATTTGAGTGCCTTGTTTATATGATGCATCACTTTAATGAAGCTATTTCACGTCAACAGTTATTAGAAGAAATATGGGGTTATGATAATATAGTTGAAACCCGTGTAACCGATGAAACAATTCGTAAAATCCGTAAAAAACTAAAACAGGCCGCTAGTCGTGCGGTAATTAAAAACAAATGGGGTTACGGCTATTCACTGGAGGAAGTGGTCGATTAAATGAAGAATATCCGTTATAAATTAACTTTGGCAATGCTGGCGACGACAATTGTGTTGTTTGCGCTGGTTATATTGCTAATTAACTATTATCAACAAAACTATATTTTTAATGGCGTACAAGCGGCGCTTCGAAATGAGGCCCGTTTTTATGACGATTATCAGGCATATATAGAAGCTGTAGAAGACGAGGGCCGTTTTTTTGATGTCAATTTTGTATTTATTGACTCCGTTTATCAGAATGATCAACTGGTTGGTGATTATTTTACGCGAGAAGAAAACTATTTTAATCGCCTTTACCGGCAAGGTGAACTCAACTATGATGAGATTGAGCATTTTGATACCGATTTTGGCAATTATTTTGCTATGCTAATTGAGATTGACGATCCGATTATCGTCGATGATTTTAACGGTGTCGCAGGCAGACCGGACGATTTTTTAGAAAATAATCGCCAAAGTATTCCGGCTGTATTATATGTTGATGTCAGTGGCCCGACCAATATCATTAATAATCTCAATACCATTTTTGCCTTTATCTTTCTTTTGGCAGTATTGATTGAGGGCATTGTCGGTATCTATTTAGGCAGTCGCTTAGAAGATAGCGAACGCAAGTTAAAGCACTTTTTTCAAAATGCCTCACATGAGTTAAAAACACCCCTAATGTCGATACAAGGCTATACAGAAGGATTAAAAACCGGTGTGGTCGAGGATCGCGTCGAGGCGCTTGATGTTATACTTAAACAAAGCAATAAGATGCACCGCTTAATTGATGAAATACTCAATATTTCAAAACTGGATAGCAGCGGTTATCGCTTAAAGCGCGAAGCGGTTAATCTATATGACATCGTCGAGGCGGCTATTGACGACCATCAGCTGGCTGCCCAAAAAAGTCAAGTAGCAATCGATTTTAAGTCGGATGACGGCGATTATAATTTAGTTGGTGACAGTTTACAACTTTACAAAGCGGTTAATACGCTTGTTAGTAATGCTGTCAAGTTTGCCAAATCGAGCGTCAAATTGCAATTGACCAAACAGGCCAATCGCTTGGCGCTAACTGTTTATAACGACGGCCAGCCGATTGCGCCCAAAGATCTACCGCATATTTTTGATCGTTTTTATTCCGGGAATTGGTCTGGCAGCGGCATTGGTTTAGCGATGGCTAAGCAAATTATTCAACTCAGTAAGGGCCAAATTACGGTTCAAAATCAATCGGATGGCGTCCTGTTTAAGATTGCACTACCGATTAAAAAATAGCTGTGACAGTTTTGTGACAGTTTGTTGGCAGTTTGACGGTAACTTTTCTTTTTTCTGTCTGTTAGAATGGGCTCAGAAGTTAAGACTTCTACAAAATTCACTCTATAAAAGAAAGGAAAAAACGTTATGAAAAAGCAGATTATTTTAGGAACAACAGTAGCGTTGGCACTTACCGTAGGGGCTTTCTTTGCACCGATCTCAGGCGCAGTAAGTTTTGCCGACAAGACGTCAGCAACTGTTCAAAATGTAGCAGCAGCCGAACAAGAAGTTGCAGTTTATCAGACTGGTTGTGACCTGACTGACGAAAGTGAAACTATCAAAACTTTTACACAAGATTTGGTCGAGCAGGGTATTATCAGTCAAGAAGAGGCCGATCGTCTGGTGGCAAATGAACAAAAAATAGAGGCGCTGTTTAGCGGCCTAACCGAAGATTTAACGGCTGAACAAGAGCGGGCATTAGATGAAAAACTCGACGCTATCTATCAAGAGGTTGCCGCTATCTATCAAAAAATTGACAATGCTTATTATCAAGAATACTACAATGAATTGGCAGAAAACGGCGTTTTGACAGCAGCCGAAATCGAGCAATTAAAAGTGGCA
>PDWI01004581.1_pt1 | contig 18433 bp, 19 predicted proteins | sample 1430891 | NCBI WGS metagenome assembly PDWI01 (sample SAMN01162508, study PRJNA174530) | Oral metagenome, whole genome shotgun sequencing project. | biome: Marine environment; feature: Marine mammal; material: Swab sample of the gingival sulcus; isolation source: swab sample of gingival sulcus...
GAGGATAGTCAAAATTGACTTCCTAAATATGTTGCAAAAATAGTAAAAAATAATTAAAAATTAATTTGGATTTAAACACAGTATCTGACAGGTTTTTAAGACCTGTTCAGGTCTCTGCCAAAAAAAAATAATAGTCTGATTTTTAATAAAATATATATTATAGAACATTTATTACTCAAAGTGTGCATTTGTCCTTCGCTTTTTGTAAGCTTATTTCGGGTTTAAGCAAAGAATAATTATTTTTGTAAAAATTATAACAATACAACGATGATGACATTAAATTCTATATTATTTGTTTGCTTAGGTAATATTTGTCGTTCACCTTTGGCTGAAGGAATTGCAAAAAAGAGATTGAAAGAAGCCGGTTTAGAATGTTTTGTTGATAGTGCGGGAACTGGTGCTTGGCATACAGGAGAGCCACCTTGCGATAATTCTATTCAGGTAGCCAAAGAATATGGTTTAGATATATCCCAACAAAAAGCAAGACAGGTAGTGCCAATGGATTTTTATAAGTTTGATTTGGTTGTTGCTTTAGATGATTCTAATTTAAAAGATTTGAAAGCCTTGGGTTGTACCAAACCTGTTAAATTAGGAGATTATGGACTTAACGGACAAGACATCCCTGACCCTTATTATTTTAAAGATTTAGAAGGTTTTTATAAAGTCTATGAAATGATAGATTATGCTGTTGAAAAAATGATAGAACAATATTTAAAATAAAAAAGCGATGAATGATTATATTTATAGTTTAGATTTTAAAGTACGAGATTACGAATGCGATTTGCAAGGTATAGTAAATAATTCTGTGTATATGAATTATTTAGAGCATGCTCGACACGAGTTTATAAAGCTTTATAATATTGATTTTTATGAATTAAGCTTGCAAGAAATTTACCCTGTAGTTTATGATGCTCGATTACAGTTTAAACATTCGCTAAAAAGTGGAGATGAGTTTTGTGTTAAAATAAGATGTAGAAGGGAAGGGGCTTTAAAAGTGGTTTTTGAGCAAGATGTTTATAGGAAGAAAGACCAAAAGTGGATGCTAAAAGGCGAAGTTACTTCAGTGGTAACGAAAAATGGCAGACCAATTAGACCTGATGGTATTTTTGATGCACTTTTTCAAAAATTAGAAGATTAGTTTCTTTTGTAGAATATGTTATAGTCGTTTTATAATCAGTTAGTTTTTCTTTAATTTTATTTTTTTTGAAAAATAAATGTAGAAAAAATATGATAACCAATATAAAATATATACTTTCGCTGTCAAATTTTAAATTATAAAAAATAGAAATATGGCAATGAACATAAGTGATGCAGATTTTGAGAAAGAAGTATTAGGATCTGATATTCCTGTAGTGGTAGACTTTTGGGCTGCTTGGTGTGGTCCTTGTAAAATGATTAGCCCTATTGTTGATGAGTTATCAACAGAGATGGAAGGTAAAGCTAAGATTGTAAAAATGGACATTGATGCTAATCAAGGTACTCCTGTAAAATACGGTGTAAGAAACATCCCTACTATCTTATTCTTTAAAGGTGGTGAAGTAGTTGATAAGCAAGTAGGAGCCGTGTCTAAGAACGTTTTAGTTGATAAAATAAACAAATTGTTATAATAGTTTTTGTTTTATCAAATTGTAAAATCTATCTTTGAAACATATTTTCAGAGATAGATTTTTTTATTTAGTATTGTAAGATATTTCAAGAAACCTAAACGATTAGAAAAATGAGAACTGTTAAAATAGTATTTTTTTGTATTGTGATATTGGTATTGACTAGTAGTTGTGCGTCTCGATACCAAATGATAGAACCGGAATCTGTTGAGTTTTTTTCTAAGAGTGAGGTAGATAATGTAACTCTTGAGTATAAATATAACTTGCTAAATAGGAAGTATGCTAAAAAAGAAGAACGTAGAGGGGTTAAGTTAGTAGCTGTTAAGATTATCAATAATTCTAATAGAGACTTAATTTTTAGGAAAGATATTAAGTTGGTTTATGAAGGGGGAAGAGAGGTTCCTATTATAGGAAACGAAATTCTTTTTCAAGATTTAAAACAAAATTCTGCGACTTATTTACTGTATTTATTATTAACTCCATTGAGGTTGTCTTCGGCGGAGAATGGACAGGAAACTTTTTCTGCTCCAATAGGTCTTGCTATTGGTCCCGGATTAGCTGTAGGAAATATGCTTGTAGCTACTTCAGCAAATAACAACCTTAGATCAGAGATGCTTAAATACGATATTAGTGGAGCGTTAATTAAAAAAGGGGAAACGAAATATGGTCTAATAGGAATAGCATCACATTCGTACGAGCATATAAAATTAAGAATAGAATAAAATATGGTGTTTAGAACAGAACTCCCAACGCATCGCTTTCCTTTTCAGTTAGATTATCAGCACAATTTATTATTTTTAGGTTCTTGTTTTTCCGATAATATAGCGTCTAATTTGATTGAAAGTGCTTTTAAGGTAGAAAGCAATCCTTTTGGGGTTTTGTATAATCCTATATCCATAAAAAATGCTTTGAACTCCTTGATGCAACAGTCTGTTTATCAGGAAAAAGACCTTTTTTATCACAAAGGCTTATACCATAGTTTTGAGCATCATAGCCGTTTTTCTAAAACCGATGTACAACAAACATTAGCTAATATTAATCAAAGTTTAAGCCAAGCCAGAGCGTTTTTTTCTAAGACCAATTATTTATTTATAACCTTTGGCTCTGCTTATGTTTATGAACATATAGAAGAGCATAAAATTGTATCTAATTGTCATAAATTACCTGCTAAATCGTTTAAGCATTATCTTTTATCTCCTCAGGAAATCGTAAAACAATATAAGGCATTGATTCAAAAAATAAATGACGCCTTACCTCAAATCAAAATAGTGTTTACTGTTAGTCCGGTGCGGTATATTAAAGATTCTTTTAGAGATAATCAATTGAGTAAATCGTATTTACATTATAGTATTGCTGAATTGGAAAAAGCTTTTGATAACGTGTTTTATTATCCTGCTTATGAAATAATTATAGACGATTTACGCGATTATCGTTTTTTCAAGGAAGATTTAATTCATCCTAATAATCAAGCTATTAATTATGTTTATGAGCATTTCAGAAAATGCTTTTTCTCAGAACAAACCATTCAAATAGAACAAAAAGTACTGAAACTTCGTCAAGCTTTTAAGCATAAACCTTTTAATCCTGAAACCAAAGAGCATCAGGCATTTCTTCAAAAAAGTCAAGAGAAATTAAATCAATTGCTTTCAACTTACCCTAATTTGCAATGGTAATGCTTAAATATCTTTAAAATACTATTTATTAGTGTTTTTCTTTTAAAATAAGGAAGTTATATTTGTTCTTTTCTTAGAACAAAAGCAAAACAGTTTCTAATTTAAAGCTTCAGCACCGCCTACAATTTCTAATATTTCGTTGGTGATAGCAGCTTGTCGTGCTTTATTGTAGGTCAATTTTAAATCGTTTAATAATTCGCCCGCATTATCTGTTGCTTTGTGCATTGCAGTCATTCTGGCACCGTGTTCTGAAGCGTAAGAATCCAAAAGAGCTTTAAAAAACTGTGTCTTTAATACCTTAGGAATTAAAGTTTGCATTATTTCTTTTTGAGAAGGTTCAAAGATATAATCTGTAGTATTATTCTCATTGCTTTCTTCATCAGTCGCACTAATAGGTAAGAAAGTCTCAGCTTGTACCAATTGATTGGCAGCATTTTTAAACTGATTGTAAATTAACACGACTTTATCGTATTGACCTTCCAAAAAGCTTTCAATAATAGACTCTGAAATTTCAATGGTATTGTCAAATTCCAAGTGGTCAAAAATATCATAAAAATGCTCTTTAACGGCTACTCCTTTAAATTGTAAACCCTCGTGAGCTTTTTTACCTACCGCTAATATTTCTACTTGAGCATTAGGATAAACCTCTTGTTTTAAATCAATTATTTTTTTTACAATATTGGCATTAAACGCACCGCAGAGACCTCTATTAGAAGATACTGCCACAAGAAGTACTTTCTTTCCTTCTCTCTTTTCAGAAAAAGCATCACTACTTGCATTACTTACTCTACCAAGTATTTCTTGTAATTTGTCAGAGTAAGGTCTAAGTTGCAAGATATGGTCTTGGGCTTTTTTTAGTTTAGCCGCAGAAACCATTTTCATTGCATTGGTAATCTGTTTGGTAGAAGTAACAGAACTTATTCTTGTACGGATTTCTTTTAAGTTTCCCATAATACGATTTGGTCTATAATCGGACGCTTATTAATTGTAATCAAATATCTTAGAAATAAGGAAGAAAGCTTAATTATCAATGAAGTATTATTAAGACCTTCTTCCTTTTTCTAAAATCAATGTTTATTTAAAATTTTGTGCTATTTCTAAAGCTACTTTTTCTAATACATCTGTTTCTGCATCGCTGTATTTACCTTGTGCCAAAGCATCTAAAGTATCTTGATGTTTTAATTCTAATTCCTGAATAAAATCGCTTTCAAAATCTTTAATTTTATTTACAGGTACATCAGATAATAAGCCTTTGGTTCCGCAGTAGATAATAGCAACCTGTTTTTCAACAGGGTAGGGGGAGTATTGCCCCTGCTTTAGAATCTCTACGTTTTTAGCTCCTTTGTCCAATACAGCCTTAGTAGCCGCATCTAAATCTGAACCAAATTTAGAGAAAGCTTCTAACTCACGGTATTGTGCTTGGTCTAATTTAAGCGTTCCCGCTACTTTTTTCATTGGCTTGATTTGGGCACTACCTCCCACACGAGAAACTGAAATACCTACGTTTACTGCTGGACGAATACCGGCGTTAAATAAGTCTGACTCTAAGAAAATCTGTCCGTCAGTAATAGAAATTACGTTGGTTGGAATATAAGCAGATACGTCTCCGGCTTGAGTTTCAATAATTGGTAAAGCTGTTAAAGAACCACCACCTTTTACTTTTCCTTTTAATGTTTCAGGTAGATCATTCATTTGAGCTGCAATATCATCATTATTGATAATTTTAGCAGCACGCTCTAACAAACGAGAGTGTAAATAAAATACATCACCCGGATATGCCTCACGTCCCGGTGGTCTTCTAAGTAACAAAGATACCTCACGGTAAGACACGGCTTGCTTTGATAAATCGTCAAAAACAATCAAAGCAGGACGTCCTGTATCTCTAAAATACTCACCAATAGCAGTTCCTGCAAAAGCAGAATAATATTGTAAAGCTGCAGGTTCAGAAGCATTGGCTGCTACAATAGTTGTATATTGCATTGCTCCGGCTTTCTCCAAAGTTTTAGCTAAGTTAGCCACTGTAGAACCTTTCTGTCCGATAGACACATAAATACAATATACAGGCTCACCTTTTTCAAAAAATTCTTTTTGATTGATGATAGTATCTACTGCAATAGCACTTTTTCCTGTTTGTTTATCTCCAATAATCAACTCTCGCTGACCACGACCAATTGGTATCATAGAGTCAATCGCCTTAATACCGGTTTGAAGAGGTTCATTAACAGGCTGTCTGTAAATTACTCCCGGTGCTTTTCTTTCAAAAGGTAAGTCGAATGTTTCACCCTCTACGGCTCCTTTACCATCAATAGGCTCTCCCATAGGGTTTACCACACGACCAATAATGCCTTCTCCTACTGGAATAGAGGCAATTTTTTGGGTACGTTTAACAGTGTCGCCCTCTTTTACGGTTTCGGTTGCTCCTAATAATACTGCTCCAACGTTATCTTCTTCAAGGTTCATAACAATACCTGATGTACCACTTTCAAAGGTAATCATTTCGTTAGCCTGAACATTAGAAAGACCGTAGATACGAGCAATACCATCACCTACTTGTAGGACTGTTCCTGTTTCTGATAATTGTGCATCAGAACTAAAACCTTCCAATTGTTTTTTTAATATCTCAGATACTTCTGCTGGTTTAATATCTGCCATAACTTCTTGTATTTTCTTATTTTTAATTGGCTAAAATCATTAGAATTTTAGCTTTTATCGTTTTTGAAAAACGAACTTATATTTTTTGTTTTAATAAATATTGTTTGACTTGTTCCAATTTTGTTTTAACAGAACCATCAAACTCTATATCATCTACTTTGAGTACAAAACCTCCGATTAAACTATCGTTTTCTTCCAATTCTAATTCTATATCAGACTGATAAGTTTCTTTAAGAATTTGATTGAAAGTGGCTTTTTGAGTGTCAGAAATAGGGCTAGCCGATGTTAATTTGGCTTGCTTTATTCCTTTAAAATGACGATAACGCTTTAAGAAATAACGTGCAATACTTTCTAAAGCTTCTTCTCTTTTATTTTCTATTAGAAGCAATAAAAATTTCAAACTAATGGTATTTAAAACATCTTGAAAACTTGTATTGACGATGTTCTTTTTTTTGCTTGTAGCCAAAGTAGGGTCGGTTAGCAACCTGTCTATAAGATGTGCTTCCTTATTTACAGCCAACAAAAACTGCATATCTTTAGCCACTTCTTCCAATTCGTTTTTTTCTTTTGAAAGAAGAAAAAGAGCCTTGCCGTATCTAACAGCTATTTTGCTATCGTTCATTATTCTTGTGTTATTTAAGTTTTACTTCTTTAAGCAAATCTTCTATTAAATGGCTCTGCTTATCTTTGTCAGATAATTCCTGCTTAATTACTTTCTCAGCTATTTCTATTGATAAGTCAACCATTTGTTCTTTTATAGAAGCCATAGCTGCATTTTTCTCATTTTCAATAGCTACTTTAGCTGATGCTATTAATTTTTCGCCTTCCAATTTTGCTTTATTCTGAGCCTCAGCAATAATCATATTCTGAGTTTCTTTGGCGTCTTTTAAAATAGCCTCTTTTTCAGCACGAGCTTGAGCCAATATTTTTTCGTTTTCGGCATTTAGTTTAGCCATTTCTTCTCTGGCTTGTTCTGCTGATTTTAAAGCATCTTCTATAGAAGTTTCTCTTTCTTTTAAACTATCTAAGATAGGTTTCCAAGCAAATTTCTTCAATAGAAAAAGAACAATACTGAATGAAAGCACCATCCAGAAAACCAAACCTATACCCGGTGTTATAATGTTCATATCTGTTTATTTATTAATTTAAAATAAAGAATGAATATCATTCTAAATTAACTCGTTACATTGCCAACCGCAGAGAGTAACGAGTTAAATAGCTTTGTGTCCTTTTCTTATAAAACAATAATAAGAAGACACACTACAATAGCAAAGAATGCAGCTCCCTCAACAAGGGCAGCAGAAATAATCATTGTAGAACGGATGTCTCCGGAAGCTTCCGGCTGACGAGCAATACTTTCTACTGCTCCGCCACCTATTCTTCCGATACCTAAACCGGCTCCGATAGCGGCGATTCCTGCTCCAATTCCTGCTCCCATTTTACCTATTGCGGCATAGGAGGCTACTTGTAAAATAATTGATAATAACATAATGTATAATTGTTAAAAATTAATAAATACTAAATTAAAAATATATAAAAGAATGATTAATGAGCTTCCTCAACAGCCATACCGAAGTACAGTGCAGAAAGAAGTGTGAATACATAAGCTTGTATTAATGCCACTAATAATTCTAAAAAAGTCATAAATATAACAAATGTAACTGATACTACAGAAACGCCATAACCTAAACCGGTGTGCATTTCTCCAAATATAAAAATTAAACTATAGAACCCTAAAGCAATAATGTGTCCTGCTGTAATATTGGCGAATAAACGCACCATCAATACGAATGGCTTGGTAAATACACCCATTAATTCAACAATCGGCATTAAAGGAATAGGGAATTTTAACCACCAAGGAATCCCCGGTGCATTAAAAATATGTTTCCAATAGTGTTTGTTTCCACTGAAAGTGGTAATAGCAAAAGTAAATAAGGCTAAAACCATTGTTACAGCTATATTTCCTGTAAGGTTAGCTCCAAAAGGGAAAATAGGAACTAAACCTAATAAGTTGTTAATGAATATAAAAAAGAAAATAGTTAAAAGAAAAGGCGTGTAAGCTAAATAACGCTTTTCACCAATAGAATCTTTGGCTATATCATCTCTTACAAATAAGATAAAAGGTTCTAAAACAGATTGTAAGCCTTTAGGAGCTGAATTAGGATTAGCCTTGTAACGATTGGCTACACTAATGAAAATCCATAAAAGAAGAATTAAACTCACAAAAAGAGCTACTACGTTTTTCGAAATAGAAAGGTTTAAAGGTACTGATATTTCACCATTATAGGTTTCTATTATTTTACCTTTATATTCGCCTTCTTCAGCTAAAGAGAAGCCTTTATAACTTTCTGTTCCGTGATGAAATCGGCTGGACATAAATAAGTTTAGTCCACTATGTTCACTATATAAAATAATAGGTAGTGGAATACTAACGTGGGTATGTTCAAAGTCTAAAATATGCCATTCGTAAGCATCTCCAACGTGCCCCAAAATAAATTCTCCGGGTTGGAATTTTTCATTTTTATTTTGATGTTCTCCGGTAATTTCTTCCTCTATTTTTTCTTCTTTTTGTGTTTGAGGAGTGTGGGTAGCCCAAACATTTAGAGAAAATAAAAATACAACAGATAGTGCTATTATTTTTATAATAATATTGTTCTTATTCATCATTACTATGAATATTTATTGTTTTTCAAATACGATTGACAAAGTTAAATATATTTTTTAGCATAGAATATTTAATTTGAGAAATATTTTCTTTTTTATTCTACAAGAAAAACGAGGAGAAAAAAGCTGTTCTTAAAAATAACAAATGGCTAAAATATATTCAAATAAAAGACCTCAAAGATGTTTTGAAACCTTTGAGGTCTAAATCTTTAAAGGAGTATTCTCTTATTTATACAAGAAATGTAATTGTTTTAGAATATCCTTTTTTTTATGGTATTATGATGTTTTTTATAAACTCAAGTAATCTAATTCTTGAATTTTATTTCTATAAATACCTTTAACATCAACAACAATTCCTTTATCACCCATCAAATTTTTAAAATAAGTCTCGTCTAAGTTTACATATTGATGATGATTAACAGCAACAACAACGGCGTCATATTGTCCTTGAGGTTCTTTTATTAAATCAATGCCATATTCATGTTTGACTTCCTCAGCATCAGCCCAAGCATCACATACTTCAACCTCAGCAGAGAAAGATTTTAACTCTTCAATAACATCAATTACTTTAGAGTTTCTGATGTCGGTTACATCTTCTTTGAACGTCATACCCATAACAAGAACTTTAGCTCCTTTTATGTTTTTGTCTTTGGCTATAATTCTTTTTACGGTTTGTTTGGCTAAATAAGCTCCCATACCATCATTTACAGAGCGCCCACCGTCTATCATTTGTGGATGGTAGCCATAAGCTTTAGCTTTGTATGATAAATAATAAGGGTCAACACCAATACAGTGTCCTCCAACTAAACCGGGGAAAAATTTTAAGAAATTCCATTTGGTTCCTGCAGCTTCTAATACTTCAAAAGTATTGATGCCCATTTTGTTGAAAATCATAGATAACTCGTTCATTAAAGCAATATTAACATCACGTTGAGTATTTTCTATGATTTTAGAAGCTTCAGCTACTTTTATAGAGCTGGCTCTGTGAACACCTGCTTTTACTACTAATTCGTAAGTTTTAGCAATTTCTTCCAAGCTCTCCTCATCGCAACCGGAGGCTACTTTTACAATAGAGGTAAGCGTATGCTCTTTGTCTCCGGGGTTGATTCTCTCAGGAGAAAAACCTACTTTAAAATCCTCTTTGAACTTTAAACCTGATATTTTTTCTAATACAGGAACACAATCTTCTTCGGTAGCACCCGGATAAACAGTACTTTCATATACTACATAATCTCCTTTACTTAAAACACGTGCTACGGTTTCAGAGGCTTTTATCACGGGAGTCATATCCGGTAAATTGTGCTCGTCAATAGGAGTAGGTACTGCTACAATATAGAAATTAACGTCTTTTAAATCTTCTTCTTTATGTGTGAATAAAATATCAGAATTTTCAAAATCTTTTTTTTCTAATTCGTTACTTGGGTCAATACTTTGTTTCATTAGTTCGACTCTTTCAGGTTTGATATCGAAGCCAACTACTTTGATTTTTTTAGCAAACTCAAGAGCAATAGGTAAACCTACATAACCTAAACCTATTACAGCTAATTTGTTTTCTTTACTGAGTAATTCTTGATACATAAATTTGTGTTTATCGTTTTGTCTTTTATATTATTTTTTTCACTTTATTATTTATAAGTGTGTATTTTTCTTTACTTTCCGGACAGATAGCTTGATTGTCTTTATCAAAATGAAGTCTGTGCCCATATTCGCTAACCCAGCCTATTTGCTTACCGGGATTGCCAACTATTAAAGCGTAATCCTCAACAGGTTTGGTAACGACAGTACCTGCACCAATTAAAGCGTAAGCGCCTATGGTGTTACCACAAACAATAGTCGCATTAGCACCTATACTAGCGCCTTTTTTTACGAGTGTTTTGGCGTAACTGTCTCTACGAACAATAGCGCTTCTTGGGTTAGTTATATTGGTAAAAACCATAGAAGGCCCTAAGAAAACATCATCTTCACAAATCACACCGGTATAAATAGAAACGTTGTTTTGAACTTTTACATTTGTACCTAATTCTACTTGTGGAGAAATAACTACATTTTGTCCAATATTACATCTTTCACCGATGATACAATCGCTCATAACGTGTGAAAAATGCCAAATTTTAGTTCCATTTCCTATTTGACAATTTTCATCAATAACGGCGGTCTCGTGTGCAAAATAATCTGTCATATTTTTTATTAATTGAAGAAAGCTTTAACTTTATCTGTTATGTATTTTAAGTCTTCCTCTTTCATTTCTGTGTGAATAGGCAGAGAAATAACATTTTTGCATAAATGTTCTGTTACCGGAAAATCCCCTTCTTTATATCTAGCATCCTGATAGGCTTTTTGTAAGTGTAAAGGAATAGGGTAGTAAATAGGAGCAGGGATACCTTGTTCTTTTAGGTAGCTTTGAAGCGCTTCTCTATTTACATTTTCATCCAATACCAAAGTATATTGATGATAAATATGATTAGAATTTTCGTATTCTTTTGGAGTGGTTATTTCTTTAATATCAGCAAAAGCTTCACGATAATACAAAGCCGCTTTTTGTCGAGCTTGATTGTACTGATCTAAATACTTTAATTTAACTGATAATATAGCCGCCTGAATGGTGTCTAATCTTGAATTAATACCCACTCTGTCGTGATGATAACGAATGGTCATTCCGTGGTTAGCGGCAGATTTAAGGCGTTCTGCTAATTCTGTATTATTAGTGAAAATAGCACCTCCGTCACCATAACAACCTAAGTTTTTTGAAGGGAAAAAAGAAGTCGTTCCTATGTCTCCAATAGTTCCTAATTTCTTACGAGTACCATCTTTAAAAGTATATTCTGCTCCTAAAGCTTGTGCAGTGTCTTCTATAACGTATAAATTATGTTCTTTTGCCAGCTCTAAGATGTCCTCCATAGGGGCTGCTTGTCCAAACAAATGTACAGGAACAATAGCCTTGGTTTTGGGAGTAATAGCTTTTTTAACAGCCTCTGTATCAATGGTAAAGGTGTCAGGAGACACATCGACTAATACAGGTGTAAGTCCCATTAAGCCAATTACTTCTACGGTAGCTACAAATGTGAAATTGGCAGTAATTACCTCATCTCCGGGCTTTAGGTTTAAAGCCATCATAGCCAATTGTAAGGCATCTGTTCCGTTACCACAAGTAATAGTGTGCTTTACTTTAAGATAATCAGATAGTTCTGACTGAAATTGTGATACTTCAGCACCATTGATAAACTGGGTGTGGTTAAGAACATTAGAAATACTTTTGTCAATTTCTTGTTTGATATTTTCGTATTGACTTTTTAGGTCAACCATCGGTATCATTCTCATATTGCCTATTTTTTTTACAAAAGTATAATTATTTTTTCTTAAACCATTTAAAAAAGTTTAAAAATTTAACATCGCTACCTTCAAAAAGAAAACTTATGGTTATCATTTTAGGCTTTAAAGCGTTAACAGAAGTAGAATATTGAGATTGGTCAGGTATAAGAACATTGTTAATTCCGAAAGAAGCTTTTGCTTCTATTGCAAACTTAAAGTAGGGAAGAAAAAAGTCAAAACCAACACCTGTTTCGTAACAAAAAGTGTGTCTTTTGAATCGGATTTTAGGTTTTTCTTCATCGGGTATTTTCTTTTGAGAAGAGAGGTCTAACTTATAATTAAAACCCCCAATCAAATACATTCGGAAATTATTGAGTCGGTCAGACTTAAATTGAAATAATAGAGGAAAATCTAAATAAGTAGATTCTATTTCCATTAGTTTCGTGCTGTATTTTTTTCCGTTGTAAAGGGTATATTCTAAATTTCTTTGTCCAAAATTTAAACCGGGGAGAAAACGAATAGAAGCGTATTTATTAATATTATAATTGGTTACAATATTGATGTTAAAACCCATTTGAGGATTGACGTTGAGAGCGTAAACGCTATCTAGGGTAGGGAATGCGTCAGAATGATAAACCGTGGCTTGCATACTGTTCATTCCTAAAGCCATACCAAAATGTAATTTAACAAAGTCGTACCTAGGTAAGTTGAATACCTTTTTTCTTTGTGAAAAAGAAGGTAATACGCTGATTAGTAATATAATTAAAATGATATTTTTAAAATATCTATTCATTTTATAATATTAATTTATAATCTTGATTCTAACTTAAACGCTCTAAGGGTATTTATATTGCCTGTCCTTGAAAAAATAAATCAGGCTATATTAATTATAACCTGATTTATTCTCTATTTATAGAATGATTTTTTCATCCTTATTATCAAAGAAATTGTATTCTAGTAAATGGTATTTGGTAACACCAACTACTTTTAATTTCTTTTTGTATTTTTTTACCCATTGACGTCTTATGGTTTTGAAAAAACCTTTATTTATATAAGACTCAACAAAAGGATGCACTTTTAGAATAACTTTATTTACATTAATGTTTTTAGCTAAGTATCTAAAATGCGATTCCAATTCGTCAACGAATAAAATAGTAGCTTCTACTTTTCCTGTTCCTTTACAAGCCGGACAGGATTCCATAGTTTTTATGTTCATTTCAGGACGAACTCTTTGTCGGGTTATTTCCATTAACCCAAACTTACTCAAGTGTAACAGGTGGTTTTTAGCACGGTCTGTTTTTAAATTTTCTTTCATACGCTCATAAACCGCTTTTTTATTTTCGTGTTTAAGCATATCAATAAAATCTACAACGATAATGCCGCCCATATCTCTTAATCGGAGTTGTCGTGCAATTTCGTCAGCAGCCGCTAAATTGACCTCTAAGGCGTTGGTTTCTTGGTCAATGCCTTTTTTGTTTCTGTTACCGCTATTTACGTCAATAACGTGTAAGGCCTCAGTGTGCTCTATTACTAAATAAGCCCCGTGTTTAAAAACAACAGTTTTTCCAAACAGTCCTTTTATCTGTTTTTCAATACCATAATAGTCAAAAATAGGTGTTTTTTCCTTGTGTAATTTGACTATTTTTTCTTTTTCAGGGTCTATCTCTCGTATGTAGCCTTTTATATCTTTATATATCGTTTCTTCATTGACAATAATACTATTAAACGTTTCGTCCATCATATCTCTAACGATAGAGGATGCTCTGTTAAGTTCTCCTATAACCAGTGAGGGAACTTTAGTATTTTGTTGTATTTTTTTAAAAGCATTTTCCCATTTATCAACTAATTCTCTTAGTTCGGCATCAAAATCAGCTACTTTTTTACCTTCGGCAACTGTTCTTATGATAACACCGTATTTCTCCGGCTTTATGCTTTTAATTAAATTCTTTAACCGATTTCTTTCTTCAAGAGATTTTATTTTCTGAGATACGGATACTTTATTGGAAAAAGGAATAAGAATTAAATTTCTTCCCGGTATTGATATTTCGGATGTCAAACGAGGCCCTTTAGTTGAAATAGGTTCTTTAGCTATTTGAACTATAATTCTTTGACCTGTTTTTAGAATATCACCTATTTTTCCGTGTTTGCTAATATCCTCTTTTGTAGAAAAATTCGATAATTCGTAAGTGGATTTTTTTCCACTTGTCAAACTTTGTTTAAGGTATTTGTCTAAAGATTGAAACTGAGGACCTAAGTCCAAGTAATGTAAAAAAGCGTCTCGTTCGTATCCTACATCAATAAATGCAGCATTCAAACTAGGCATTATTTTTTTTACATAAGCAAGATATACGTCACCAACTGTAAATTGAATGTTGTTTTTTTCGTCGTTTAATTCAACTAGGCCTTTGTCCTTTAGAAGGGCAATAGACATATTTTTACTTTTTACATCAATTATCAGTTCGTTGTTCATACGTTTTTATAGTAAATTATTACAAAAAAACCTATAAGAAGAAAACTTATAGGTTTAGGTATTCATGTAATTTACAGACTTACTTCTTTTTATGTCTGTTTTTTCTTAAACGCTTTTTGCGTTTGTGAGTTGACATCTTATGTCTTTTTCTCTTTTTTCCGCTTGGCATAATATTAATATTTATAATTATTTAACATTCTCTTTAACTTCATTTACGAAAGTCTTCGCAGGCTTGAAAGCCGGTATGTTATGAGCAGGAATCTTGATTGTTATATTCTTAGAAATGTTTCTTGCTGTTTTTTCAGCACGTTGCTTAACAATAAAGCTTCCGAATCCTCTCATATAAACATTCTCACCATTTACTAGAGAACCCTTCACAGTTTCCATAAAAGATTCTACTGTCTTCAAAACAAGTAACTTTTCTATTCCTGTCTCTTTAGAGATCTCATTTACAATATCTGCCTTAGTCATGATTTGTACTAATTTTTAAATTTAACTTTAATATATATTTAATATTTTTATCTAAAACTCTGTGACACTCGTCTATCACATTTGAGCTTGCAAATATATACCTTTTTTTTAGAATATGAAATGAAATGTTATTAATTTTGAAGATTTTAAAAAAAATATTTTTTGCTGTTAAAATAATGGATATAAAACGAACACTTTTGAATTGGTTTGAGGGGAATAAAAGGGATTTGCCTTGGCGAAAAAATAAAAATCCGTATTCAGTTTGGTTGTCAGAAATTATTCTTCAACAAACCCAGGTTGTACAGGGACTTCCTTATTATGAGAATTTTATGATGAATTATCCTACTGTTTGTCACTTGGCTAAAGCGCCTCTTGATGATGTTTTGAAGCTGTGGCAGGGGTTAGGCTATTATTCTCGTGCCAGAAATTTATATCAAACAGCTAATTATATATGTGAGGAGTTAAAAGGGGAGTTTCCGGACTCTTATAAAGAACTTATTAAGCTAAAAGGTGTAGGTCCTTACACCGCAGCCGCCATAGCTTCGATTGCTTTTGACGAAAATGTGCCTTGTGTTGATGGTAATGTGTTGCGTGTAATATCTCGTTTGTTTGATATAGATACACCTGTGGATACCAAAGAAGGGTATCAAGAAATATTGATGAATATGGAGCAGTTGATTGGTAAAAAGCAAGCCGGCGATTTCAATCAGTCTGTAATGGAGTTGGGTGCTTTGGTGTGTACCCCTAAAAAGCCTAAATGTGACGTTTGTCCTTTGCCGAATACTTGTTTTTCTTTTGTTAAAAACAATCAGGAAATGAAACCTGTTAAAACCAAAAAGGTAAAGGTTAAAAAAATGTATATTTACTATTTTATAATGTATGATGGTGAGAAAATAGTTCTGAATAAAAGGGGAGAAGATGGAATTTGGAAAAATTTATACGAGTTTCCGCAAATAACAAGTGAAAAAAGCATTAAGGAAGAACTGTTGTTGAAAAAGGCAAATGAGCGTTGGGGAATATCAAAATCATCTTTATCTTTCGTGAAAACCATAAAACATAAATTGACGCATCGCGATTTGCATATTTCTTTTTATGTGTCAAAAAGCTCTCAATTAAAAGGAAATAATACCTATATATATAAGGAGTTGGAAAAAATAGCTGTGCCGAAGCCGGTAGCGGATGTGTTGAAAGCAAAAGAAATACTTGATTTATTGTTTTTTAAGGAAGAAATTCATGATTGTAAATAATCTAGGTTTGGGCTGTTGTAGGTTTGTAAGGTATTGGTGATGAGTGTTTATGGTTGGAAGACCGAAGACGGAAGACGGAAGACAGAAGACAGAAGACGGAAGACAGAAGACGGAAGACAGAAGACAGAAGACGGAAGACGGGAGTTACATAATGGTAGAATGTCGCATTTAAAATAATAGAGTATCTTTACTTCAGACTTTATAAGAAGGTCGCCAATAAACAGTTAATTGTATTCTTTAAGTATTGAAAATGTTATATAGAATTACGTTCAATGGTAAATAAAAACCAAGTCGTAAAAAATAATACTAAATATATTTTGAATTGAAATATTTTTTTATTTTTGCAGTCCTTTTTCAATAAGGAAAGGAGGGATGAGTTTTGAAAAAATCAATCTTAATTCCACAGTATTTATTTAATTTACAATTAATTTACAAAGTAGTATGAGTAAGAAATTAGCGGTAGTAGCACTTGGAGGGAATGCTCTTTTAAGAGGCAATCAAAAAGGAACTAACGAGGAGCAAAATACCAACGCATTAGATACATTAAGAAATGTTTTACCTTTGATAAAGGAGGGATATAGTTTAGTTATTAGTCATGGTAATGGGCCTCAGGTAGGAAATATATTGATGCAGCACGATGCCGGAGCTTCACAGTATGATATTCCTGCTATGCCTTTAGATGTGTGTGTAGCTGACTCTCAAGGTAGCATAGCTTATATGTTAGAAAGAAATTTAAGGAATATTCTTAAGGAAGAAGGGATAGAAAAGAATATTGTTTCTATCGTTACTCAAGTAGTAGTAGATAAAAACGATCCTGCTTTTCAGAATCTAACTAAAAGAGTAGGACGTGTTTACAATAAACAACAAGCTGATGAATTAGCTAAGGAAAAAGGTTGGGTATTTAAGCAAAATAATGCTAAAGATGCTGATGCTTTCAGAAGGGTAGTGGCTTCTCCTAAACCTATTGAAATAATGAATCAGTCTTTAATAAAAGAATTGATTGAAGCAGGCAATATTGTGATAGCTTCAGGAGGTGGAGGAATTCCTGTTTATTATGATGAAGCAGGTCAGATTCAGCCTTTGGAAGCGGTTATAGATAAGGATAGCGCTTCTTCTTTATTAGCTAAAGAAATAAAAGCAGATGAGTTTTATATTTTGACTGATGTGCCTTTTGTTTATGCTAACTATGGAAAAGAAAATCAAGAGGTTCTAGAGCAATTAGATGCTAAAGACACCAGAAAACATTTAGAAAATCACACTTTTGGAGAAGGAAATATGGCTCCTAAAATAGAGGCTGCATTAAGTTTTGTAGAAAATGGCGGAACAAAAGCTATTATTACAGAAGCTAAACAGTTGGGTGACAAAAATGTAGGTACAAAAATTACATTAGAATATTAATCATTTTACATTTATATATTTAAAAATTATAAAATTATGGCTTTCAATTTAAGAAATAGAAACTTTTTGAAGCTTTTGGATTTCACTCCAAAGGAAATCAAATTTATGTTAGATTTAGCTGCTGATTTAAAAAAAGCTAAATATGCAGGAACAGAGCAACCAAAATTACAAGGCAAAAATATTGCTTTAATTTTTGAAAAATCATCAACTCGTACACGTTGTGCTTTTGAGGTTGCAGCTTACGATCAAGGAGCAAAAGTTACTTATTTAGGACCTTCCGGTTCTCAAATCGGACATAAAGAATCAATGGCTGATACTGCTCGTGTATTGGGTAGAATGTATGATGGTATTGAGTACCGTGGTTACGGACAAGCTATTGTTGAGGAATTAGCTCATCACGCAGGTGTACCTGTATGGAATGGTTTAACTGACGAGTTCCACCCAACTCAAATTTTAGCTGACTTCTTAACTATGATGGAGCATACTGATAAGCCTCTACACCAAGTTAAATTTGCTTACTTAGGAGATGCTCGTAACAATATGGCTAACTCGTTAATGGTAGGTGCTGCTAAAATGGGTATGGACGTAAGAATTATTGGTCCTAAATCGTTACAGCCGGATGCTGATTTAGTTGCTCAATGCGAAGAAATAGCTAAAGAAACAGGTGCTAAAGTAACTGTTACTGATGATGCTAAAGCAGGTGTTAAGGATTGTGATTTCCTTTATACTGACGTTTGGGTATCTATGGGTGAGCCGGACGAGGTTTGGGCTGAGCGTATCGAATTATTGAAGCCTTACCAAATTAACAAAGCTTTAATGGATGCTACAGGAAATGCAAATTGTAAGTTTATGCACTGTTTACCTGCATTCCACAACCGTGAAACTAAAGTTGGTGAAGAAATTTTCCAAAAATTCGGCTTAGACGGAATGGAAGTTACTGAAGAG
>PDWI01004582.1_pt1 | contig 18428 bp, 15 predicted proteins | sample 1430891 | NCBI WGS metagenome assembly PDWI01 (sample SAMN01162508, study PRJNA174530) | Oral metagenome, whole genome shotgun sequencing project. | biome: Marine environment; feature: Marine mammal; material: Swab sample of the gingival sulcus; isolation source: swab sample of gingival sulcus...
ACAAAAATCTCAATGACTTCAACGTCTGAAAAATCACCAATATCTGGTACATTTACTTGAATTAAACTCATTTTATCTCCCTTATGCTAAACGTGGGTTAGTTTTGTCAGTATCGATACCGTATTTTTGGATCGCTTTTTCGACAACTTTAACATCCACTTTGCCTTCATCAGCCAATGATTTGAGTGCTGCAATCGTTACGAAGTAGCAATCTACCTCAAAGTGCTTACGTAATTGAGCACGGTAGTCTGAGCGACCATAACCATCAGTACCTAACACATGGAAGTGACGACCTTCTGGCAAGTATGGACGAATTTGTTCAGAGAACATTTTCACATAGTCAGTTGAAGCAACGATTGGACCCTCTGTTCCAGACAATGCTGTTGTTACATAAGGTACTTTCGCTTCTGCTGTTGGATTCAACATGTTATGACGTTTACAGTCATTACCGTCACGACCCAACTCAGTAAAGCTTGTCACACTCCACACATCAGAACTTACACCCCAATCTTTTTCAAGTAATTCTTGTGCTTTCAATACTTGCATCAAGATAGAGCCTGAGCCTAATAGTTGAACACGTCCTTTAGATTTTTTCGCATCAACTGATTTGAATTTGTACATACCTTTTAGGATGCCCTCTTCGTCACCTTCAACAAGACCTGGTTGAGCGTAGTTTTCGTTCATGACAGTCACATAATAGAACACGTTTTCTTGTTCTTGAACCATACGACGTAAACCATCACGCAAGATCACTGCCAATTCATGTGCAAATGTTGGATCATAAGCCACACAGTTTGGTACAGTTGATGCTAAGATATGTCCATGACCGTCTTGGTGTTGTAAACCCTCGCCGTTCAATGTAGTACGACCAGATGTACCACCCAATAAGAAACCACGCGCTTGCATATCGCCAGCAGCCCATGCCAAATCACCTACACGTTGGAAACCAAACATAGAGTAGAAAATAAAGAATGGAATCATGATACGGTTGTTACTAGAGTATGATGTACCCGCAGCAGTCCATGAAGAAATAGCACCTGCTTCGTTAATACCTTCTTGTAATAATTGACCGTCTTTAGATTCTTTGTAGTACATCACTTGAGAACGATCTACTGGTTCGTAATTTTGACCATCTGGAGAGTAAATACCGATTTGACGGAATAAACCTTCCATACCAAATGTACGAGACTCATCAGACATAATAGGCACCACACGTTCACCTAATGTCTTATCACGAAGCAACAAGTTTAAGAAACGTACAAACGCTTGTGTTGTACTGATTTCACGACCTTCTGGTGTTGCTTCCAATACAGGTGCAAATGCACTTAATTCAGGTACCATTAATTTTTCATCTGCATATTGACGACGATGTGGGAAAGAACCACCCAATGCTTTACGGTGTTCTAACATGTACTGAATCTCTGGTGAATCTTCTGAAGGACGAACAAATGGCAAATCAGCCAACTGCTCATCAGTCACAGGTACAGGGAAGCGATCACGGAAATGACGGATACTATCAACATCAAGTTTCTTCTGTTGGTGAGTTGGGTTTTGAGCTTCTGCTACTTGACCCATACCGTAACCTTTAACGGTCTTAGCTAAGACTAAAGTTGGTTGACCTTCTGTTTTGATTGCTTCTGCATAAGCAGCATATACTTTGTTAGCGTCATGTCCACCAAACTCAAGTGCTTCTAATTCGCTATCGCTCATGTTTGCTACCATTGCTGCCAAGCGAGGATCTTTACCAAAGAAGTGTTCACGCATATACGCACCACCATGTGCCTTCATCGTTTGGAAATCACCATCTAAAGTTTCATTAACAGCTTTTAATAGAACGCCGTCTTTGTCTTGAGCAAATAACTTGTCCCAAGCACCGCCCCAAATGACTTTTAGAACACGCCAGCCAGCGCCACGGAATAAACCTTCTAATTCTTGAATGATCTTGCCGTTACCACGTACTGGACCGTCCAAACGTTGTAAGTTACAGTTTACGACAAAAATTAAGTTATCCAAATGCTCACGTGCAGCCAAACTGATTGCGCCACGTGCTTCTGGTTCGTCCATCTCACCGTCACCACAGAAACACCATACTTTACGACCTTTAGTGTCTGCAATGCCACGATTATCCAAATACTTCAAGAAACGTGCTTGATAAATTGCATTCAATGGTCCAAGACCCATAGATACTGTTGGGAACTGCCAAAAATCTGGTAATAATTTAGGGTGAGGATAAGAAGGAACACCCTTGCCATCAACTTCTTGACGGAAATTGTCAATACGTGATTCTGGCAATGTACCTTCTAAGTATGCTTGACTATAAATACCCGGGCAAGAATGACCTTGGAAAAATACCAAGTCACCCGCATGTTCTTCACTCTCAGCATGCCAAAAGTGATGCATACCACAAGAAATCAACGTCGCCAACGATTGGAACGAAGATAAGTGACCACCTAAGGCACCCTCTCCAGCAGGTGTACTGTTATTTGCACGTACAACCATTGCCATCGCATTCCAACGAACAAGCGCACGAATACGATCCTCTAGCGCTGTATCACCTGGGTTTCTTGCCTCTAAATGAGTAGGAATAGTGTTAACATAGGATGTTGTTGCTGAATAAGGTAAATTAATACCAGAACGACGTGCCGTGTCCATTAGTTGATCAATAATAAAGTGAGCACGTTCAGGGCCTTCCTTTTCTAACACAGCCTGTAATGATTCTAACCATTCCTGTGTTTCAATGATATTTAAATCATTCTTTTGATTGTTCGTAGTCATACGATCTCCCGAAGTTTGATGGTTTACAACATAATCTTGCAAAAAGTGCAAAATCAACTTAAACAATTATAATCTGTATATTCTAACACAAAAACGGTTACAAATAGAAAAAAATCAGTATTTATACCAACAAAAGAAAGAAAAAGAAAATAAATGTTAAGTAATTAAAAAACAAGGAATTTCTAAATTAATTTAAGTTACAATTTGAAACAACTTAAACAATTCATAAGATTACCAAACGTAACCAAAGGAACATTGCTTGAATTGCAGGCACAAGATTTCTTAAAAATCAACGATGGCAACCCTCCCCCATGACTTTCATGATAGAATAAAGTCGAATTTCCATGATGAGTAAGAAAAGCCCATGAAACCATTTAAACAAGAACAATATCACCAACTATCTTTTCTTCTTGAAGAAGATACGCTTTCGCACAAACTCATCAAAAGTATCCCTATTTTTATTATTCTGCTTTATATTGTTGGACTTGTCATTTTAGTCAATCATTACGATGTCAATACACACAAAGCCTTTTATTTGGGGACAGCTGCCATTTCATTTGTGCTTATCACGTCTCTACTTATATTATGGAATTTTATTCGTGAGGTTGATTATTCTGAAAAATTTAATCGACAAGAACTTGCCTTTGTCAATGCCATAGAAGACTCGATGTCCACAGGCATTCAACTGCTGGATCTAAAGGGACGCATCTTATATGTCAATCCTGCCTTTTGTCGTATTGTTGGTTGGCCAGAAAACAAACTAGTCAATCAAATATACCCTTACCCCTACTGGGTTCAGTCAAAACTCAAACAAAACAAACAAAGACTGCAAGAAATTCTGAGTGGACATATCCCCAAACAAGGATTTGAACTAGATATACAAACACAAGACGGACAAAAAACAGCGATTCATATCTCTATCGCTGCTTTTGAAAATACCTTTGGAAAACAAATCGGTTGGATTATCTCTGCACATGATATTAGTGAAGGAAAACGAACTCGGCAAGCCCTAAAAACCTCTCAAGAACAATTTATGGCAGTTCTAGAAAGGCTAGAAGATGCTATATCCGTAGTGTGTGAAACCAAGAATGGTTTAGAATTATTATTTGCCAATCGAAAATACCGTGAGTTATTTGGTATGCTTGTGATGGGACATGAGGAACTCAAAGGCTTATATCCTTATCGGTATTTTTCACAACAAGCTGTAGAACAGTTTTCACCGTCTGTAGAGCGATGGTTTGAGGTAATTCATCGCCCATTGATTTGGGGTGATAATCAACGTGTACTCATGCAGGTAGCACGTGACATTACGACTCGCAGAAAACACGAAGAGGAATTCGCACGACAACAAGAAAAAGCCCAAATTTCAAGTCGTTTAACGACCATGGGTGAAATGGCATCTTCTTTGGCTCATGAGCTCAATCAACCACTCACAGCGATCACGAATTACAGTAATGCCGCCTACAATTTATTACAACGAGAAAACCCTAATTTAGAACGCATTAGTTTAGCCATTCAAAAAACATCTCTTCAATCTGAACGTGCAGGTCGTATTATCAGCCGTATTCGGGAGTTTGTAAAACGTAGCGAACCTATTCAAGAACCTATCGCGTTTCAAGCGATTTGTGACAACATGATGGAGTTAGCAGAAATCAATGCCAAAAAACTCCAGCTCAACATTATTGTCAAAATCCCTGAATCCTTGCCTTTAATTAACGTAGATCCTATTCTTATAGAACAAGTCCTGCTTAATTTGGTCAAAAATGGTTTAGAAGCCATGACGGACTGTCATTTGGATCATCTAATCGTAGAGGCAAAAACCGTCGATGATCAGATGTTACAAGTTGATGTCATTGACTTTGGTCATGGACTAAAAAATCCTGAACTCGTATTTGAGCCATTTTTCAGCACCAAATCCGAAGGTTTGGGTATGGGTCTCAATATCTGCAGAACCATTATTGAATCCCATCATGGTCGTTTATGGGCAACAACAAACCCAGAAGGCGGCACTATTTTCCATTTTACTGTGCCACATATCAAAACAAACATGAATTAATCAGTCAGAAATACTGTTTTTAAACTCAAATATGTTACACTGTTGAATCAAACGCATGGAGATACAAAGATGAAAGATACATTGGTTTACTTAGTTGATGATGATGAGGCGGTCAGAGACTCCCTCACTTGGTTACTCGAAGGTCATGATATGACTGTTGAATCGTTTGATTCTGCTGAAAAATTTCTAAATGTTTACAACCCTAATAAACTATCTATACTGATTGTTGATATTCGTATGCCCGGTATGAGTGGTATTGAGCTACAAGAAGTATTAAATAATCAGAAAGCACCTATTCCTATCGTATTTATTACAGGTCATGGTGACGTACCTATGGCAGTCTCTACGATCCGAAAAGGTGCAATGGACTTTCTTGAAAAACCATTTAATGAAAAAGACCTCTTAAATACATTACACAAAATGATTCCGTTAGCAAAAGAACGGATGATTGAATACACAGAAAAAAATCAAACAGATGCTTTGTTAGATCGACTAACCGATCGTGAACGTCAAGTTTTAGAACGTATTGTTGCAGGTCGTTTAAACAAACAAATTGCAGATGACTTACACATTAGCATTAAGACAGTGGAAGCTCATCGTGCTAATTTAATGGAAAAACTTGAGGTTAGCAATATTGCACACCTAATGAAAATTGCGCTTAGCAAATAATATAATCACGTATTCAAGGAATATTATGACTCAATTATTAGACGGTCGTGCTTTATCTCAAAAAATTCGAGATGAGATTAAACTTGATGTTAGTAAACTCAACCAACAAGGTATTCACCCTAAACTCTCAGTGATTCTTGTAGGCGAAGACCCTGCATCACAAATCTATGTCTCTGCAAAAGAAAAGGCAGCAAATGCGTGTGGTATGATAAGTGAAGTGATTATCTTAGATAAAAACATCTCTAAAACAGAATTAGAAGCCACCATTAAGCGTTTAAATCAAGATACCACTGTTCATGGGATACTACTACAACTTCCTTTACCGAAACATCTACAATCTGATGATTTACTAGAGCAGATTGACCCACAAAAAGATGTGGACGGCTTTCATTCAAGCAATATGGGGTTATTAGCCTTAGGCAAGCCACATTTTGTTCCTTGCACACCTCAAGGCATGATGACTTTACTCAACACATACCAAATCGAGCTTACTGGAAAAGAAGCCGTGGTAGTAGGCACCTCCAATATCGTCGGTAAACCTATGGGGCTTCTACTACACAACGCAGGTGCCACAGTCACATTTTGCAACAGTAAAACACAAGATCTTGCATCACATACGAAACGTGCCGATATTTTAGTCGTTGCAACAGGCAAAAAACACCTCATCAACGGTGACATGGTCAAACAAGGCGTATGCGTACTTGATGTGGGTATTCATCGAAATCAAAACAACCAGCTCACAGGAGATGTTGATTTTGATTCTGTGTATCCAAAAGCATCCTATATAACACCTGTTCCCGGTGGTGTAGGTCCCATGACCATCACCGAGCTTCTTAGAAATACACTTTTAAGTGCAAAACACCAAACCAAAGGAAGATCATGACATCGCGTTTTTTTAAATGGATAAGTGCTATCACACTTTGCTGTTTAACTCAGATTGCTCTATCACAAGACGTACAGTATATTGACACCCAAGGACATTTACCTGATTTAGAGTTCACTTTAAAACGTTCTAATAATCGAATCATGACACAAGACGAACTTAAAGGCAAAGTCGTTATGGTATTTTTCGGCTATAGTAATTGTCCTGATATCTGTCCAACCACCATGACATATCTTACTTTCACCATGGACGAACTTAAAGACGATGCCAGCAAAGTTCAAATTCTTTTTATCAGTGTTGATCCACACCGAGATGAACCTGATATTCTACAAAAATTTGCTGATCAGTTTAATAATGGTGCTATTGGTCTTACGGGAGATGAAGAGACAATTGCAGCGCTTGCCAAACGCTATCGTGTCTCATACCAAATCGATAAACCCCTACCCGGTGATGATCCAAACAATTACCAAGTCATGCACGCAAAAGGGATTTATGTATTTGACCAACAGGGTGAATCTCGACTGCTAAGTAGTGAAGGTACCGAACCAAAAAAACTGGCTAATTATGTTCGACATCTTATCCATGAAAATGACCCAAAATAATATACATTAACATACAAAATCAGTAGGACAATTTTGTCACATATCCATATCCAAATCTCATTTGACTTTATACAATAAAGTTTTAAATGAGATTTTTTTATGAAACATATCCACACACTAAAATCCCGTATTTCACAATACCTCTATGAACCACATAAGGTCAATATACCTATACTACTTACTTATATGATTGGCGTAATTGCTACCTGCTATCTATTAATACAACCCTACACACACCCTACATGGACCAGTAGCAGTCTAAAATCACATATTCAACAAAAGGTCTCTACCTTAATAAGAACACACAAACATAGACAACTAAACACACCAAGCATAATAGCCTCAAAAACAAGCTATGAACCTATGCCAATACACCAAAGCAATTTAACCCAACTTTTACAATTGAACCCACTTTTAAAAGGAAAATTGATAGAGCTATATCAAATACTCTATCAAAAATATCAATATCAACTGACTTTAAAACCCATAAAAACTGACCAACAGCATACAGAAAGCGTCGCACATGATTTTTTAAAAGACGGCGTCATTATCAGAGAAAAAAACACCCCTTGGATTCAAGAAGCCTATATTAATTATGGTCAAACAGCAGAAACACTCGGTTTTTATTGGGGTGGTAGATTAACACCCCCTCAACCCAACATCATCTCACTACAACCATTAAAGTAATAGACGACAATAACGTGGGCATTGGGATCAATAGTTGGAACGCTACAATCACGAAAGTAACAGAACTTAGCAGTATGAACAAAACTACAGCACGTATTTCACAAAAAGCAACATTCATTAAAACAATAGGAGAAGCCAGCATGAATAACCCCCCAAAACACAGCCATTTTAAAGCATATCAACTCTGTGTTGAAGTTGTACTATTAATTGCCCTATCCTGTGTTTGTGTGCATTACCTATATCAATCTTTTCGATTATATAGACTGTACATTCATGTACCTGCCGTTTATTTTCAAACCTATTACGATATCATAAACCCAGTCACATCACAAAAAATCACGAATAAACATATTATTCAACAAACCACCCCACACGTTGTAGAAAAGCCCAAAAAATTACAGCCACCAAATTCAACAACAGACAAAATACAATTGAGCAAACTAGAGCAAATCATCAATGAAAAAATACAACAAATACTTAAAAAGGAGTCTATCTTTTTTAATGAGAATTTAACCACGCTAGAAGAAAATAGCTTAAAACATCTAGACAAAATTATCCATATACTCAAAACACACACAGGAGAACTCAATATCTTTATCCATGTATTTGAAGAAAATCTAAATAACTATCAAGCACAAAAGTTAGGTCAAAAACGAGGACAATATTTACAAAAACTACTAAAAAAACGACTACCAAACTATAAAATATATATTCATTCTTTAGGTAATAAATACATAGAGCAACTTCCCAAGGAAGCATCTGAAATTTATATAGAATTTACACAACCAGATATCGCCTTAGAAAAACAGCACAATACTTTGATTTATTTATAAAAAATTTAAAACAAACAATAATTAGACTGTATTAATTTTAAAAAAATCTAATTTATACTTGTTTTATTGTAAAAATTTGTTATAGTTAAGTTAACTCTTTTTCTAAAGAGTCTCATTTTAAAACTTACTAAAGGAATGTTTATGACACTGAAAAAAAGCATTTATGGCGCATTATTTGCACTAGCAAGTACAAGCACTTTCGCTGCGACGCAAATTGACTTTTGGCACTCAATGGACGGTGAATTAGGTCGTAAAGTCAATCAAATCGTTGATGATTTTAACAAACAACACCCTGATTATGACATCAAAGCAACCTACAAAGGTGGCTACAATGACTCAATGAATGCTGCGATTGCTGCATTTAGATCAGGTCACTCACCAGATGTTGTACAAGTTTTCGAAGTTGGAACAGCGACTATGATGTTCACAAAAGGTGTCATCGAACCAATTCAAACACTATCTGAAAAAGTCAACAACCCAATTGATGAGAAAAAATTTGTCGGTGGTATTGCTGGTTATTACTCAGACTCAAATGGCAAATTAGTCTCTATGCCATTTAATAGCTCAACAGCTGTCCTATACTACAACAAGGACATGTTCCAAAAAGCAGGTTTAGATCCAGAAAAAGCACCACAAACTTTTGAGGATATTCGTGAAATGGGTAAAAAACTCAAAGCTGCTGGAACAGAATGTGTTTACACAACAAGCTGGCCTACTTGGGTTTTAGTTGAGAACTTTGCTGCTGTTAATAATGAACTATATGCAACAGAAAAAAATGGTTTTGCAAGTCTTAAAACAGAACTCAATTTAGATAGTGAAGGATTTAAACAGCACTTCCAAAACTTACAAGATATGGCAAACGAAGGGACATTCACATACGGTGGTCGTGGTAGTGCAGCAACTTCCCTATTCTCTTCTGGTAAATGTGCCATCTTCACTGGTTCTAGTGGATCTCGTGCCGATTTAGATAAAAGTGCGAAATTTAAGTTTGGCGTTGCTAAACTACCTCACTATGCAAAAAACAAACCACTTAACACCATTATTGGCGGTGCATCTCTGTGGGTGTTCACAGGTAAGTCTGACGCAAAATACAAAGGTATTATTGAATTCTTCCATTACCTATCTTCACCAGAGATCGCTGCTGATTGGCATCAATCTACAGGCTATGTACCTGTTGTAAAAGCTGCATACGACCTAAGTAAAGAGCAAGGTTTTTATGATAAAAAACCAGGTGCAGATATTCCTTTCAAATCATTGGACGTAGAGAAAACAACCGATGCCTCTAAAGGTGTTCGTTTAGGTTTCTTACCTCAAATTCGTGATATTGAAGAAGGTCAATTAGAAGAATTGCTTTCAAACAAAACAACGGTTGATGAGATGGTTAAAACCATTAACCAAAAAGCCAACAAGTTACTACGTAACTTTGAAAAATCAAACAAATAACATCTAAATTCAACCAAAGGGAGTGGGTATCCACTCCCTAACTCAATTAAAAATGAAGATATGAATAACGTAGTGTTTAAAAGCAAATTACTTCCTTACGCTTTGGTACTCCCTCAATTGGTGATTACCATCGTGTTTTTCTTTTTACCTGCTGGTCAAGCGATTTGGCAATCATTCAACCAACAAGATGCATTTGGTATCACGACATATTTTGTAGGTCTCGATAATTATTTCGACCTTTTTAGTGATGGTGATTATTTCCACAGTTTATGGATTAGTTTCTTTTTTGCTGGACTAGTCACAATCGGTGGACTCAGTATCGCACTTATTTTAGCCGTAATGGCAGATCGAGTCATTCATGCCTCAGGTATTTATAAAACCTTTCTTATTTGGCCTTATGCGATTGCACCAGCCGTTGTCGGTGTACTTTGGTCATTCTTATTTTCCCCTTCCGTAGGTACTATTGCCAATTATTTTCACTTTTTTGGTATTGACTGGAATCCTCGTTTATCCAGTGGCGATGCAATGGCAATGGTGGTTCTAGGGGCAATATGGAAACAAATTTCCTACAATTTCTTGTTTTTCCTAGCTGGACTACAAGCGATTCCAAAATCTCTGATTGAAGCAGCTGCAATTGATGGTGCTTCACCTGTCAAACGATTTTGGCATATCAAGTTCCCACTATTATCTCCTACCACGTTCTTTTTATTGGTGATCAATCTGATTTACGCATTCTTTGAAACCTTTGCGATTATTGACACCACAACAGAAGGTGGACCGGGTAGCTCAACCAATATTTTAGTTTATAGTGCGTTTAAAGCTGCTTATAAAAACTTCAACTATGGGTCGTCAGGTGCACAATCCGTGATTCTTATGATTATTGTGATTGGCTTGACCATTTTCCAATTTAAATACATTGACCGTAAGGTTCAATACTAGGAGATATTATTATGGTAGAACGTCGTCCTTTTTTAGATTTCCTAGCACATGTCATTCTGATTATTGGTTTAATTGCGATTATATTTCCGTTGTATGTTGCTTTTGTCGCTTCAACACAAACAGCACAAGAAGCAGCACAAGCGCCTATTTCGCTTGTTCCCGGACTACATTTCATTGAAAACTATCGTTTAGCATTATTTGATGGTACAACACCTGTTTTTCACATGTTACTCGTAAGTTTGGCTTTGGCTTTATTTATATCCATCGGCAAAATCAGTATTTCAATGATTTCAGCATTTGCTATTGTTTATTTTAAATTCCCATTCAAAAAAACCATCTTTTGGATGATTTTTATTACACTGATGTTGCCTGTTGAGGTCAGGATTTCACCTACAATTGAGATTGTGACTAACTTAGGACTTAGCAATAGTTTTATGGGTATGACATTACCCCTCATTGCATCTGCTACAGCAACCTTCCTGTTTAGACAATTCTTTATGACGATTCCTGACGAGTTAGTCGAAGCTGCTCGTATTGATGGTGCTGGTCCAATGCGTTTCTTTAAAGATATTTTATATCCTTTATCCAAAACCACCATTGCAGCGCTATTTGTAATCCAATTTATTTATGGTTGGAATCAATACCTTTGGCCACTCATCTCGAACTCAGACGAAAGCCTAACGCCAATTGTCGTCGGTATCAAATCCATGATTGGTGGTGGCGATACATTTATCGAATGGAATGTGGTGATGGCAACTGCACTATTAGCGATGTTACCACCAGGGATTGTCGTCGTATTAATGCAAAAATCCTTTGTTAAAGGATTAATTGAAACAGAAAAATAAATCAAGGAATCAATATGTCAAATATTATTTTTAGTAATGTCAAAAAGACTTATGCTAACAAAGTACAAGTTATTCATGGATTAAATATGACCGTTCACCCGGGTGAATTTATCGTCATTGTAGGTCCATCTGGTTGTGGTAAATCAACGCTAATGAGAATGGTGGCTGGATTAGAGACCATTACAGAAGGTACTATTCAAATTAATGATCAAATCGTTAATGATTTAGAACCTGCTGAGCGTAACATTGCCATGGTATTCCAAAATTATGCACTTTACCCACATATGAATGTATATAACAATATGGCGTATGGTCTTAAAATGCGTAAAATACCAAAAGAGGAAATTGATCGTCGTGTACGTGAAGCCGCTGAGATTTTAGAACTCACACATTTATTGAAGCGACGTCCAAAAGCCTTATCGGGTGGTCAACGTCAGAGGGTTGCTATGGGACGTGCGATTGTTCGTCACCCACAAGTATTCTTGTTTGATGAGCCTCTATCCAATTTAGATGCAAAACTACGTGTACAAATGCGTCTAGAGATTCAAAAACTACATAAACGCCTCAAAACTACGAGTTTATATGTAACTCATGACCAAATTGAGGCTATGACATTGGCACAACGTATGATTGTCATGAACAAAGGTAATGTGGAGCAAATCGGTACCCCTGACGAAGTATTCAAAGAACCTGCTTCTACCTTTGTAGCAAGCTTTATTGGCGCACCGCCAATGAATCTTATTAACGTACATATAGATGATCATAAACAAGTAAAAACCTCTGAAGGGATTGCCTTAAATATTCCAGAAAACGAAATTCCATCATCTATTATTGGAAAAGATGCCATTCTCGGCATACGTCCAGAGCATATTGCAACGACAGGCACTGGGTTTAAAGCCACTGTGGATATGATCGAAGTGCTAGGTACAGAACAACTTATCTACATGAAGCTAGGCACACAAAGTGTGATTTTACGCACCTTCTCTGATAAGCAGGATACATTTAGCATTGGCCAAGAAGTGAGCTTTGGAACAACAGAAGACCACCCAATTCATTGGTTTGATGCTGATACAACAAAACGTATTACTGTTTAATGCTCAAAGGATTATTTACATAAACCACAAGGATCATCTTGTGGTTTTTTTATTGGGTTTCTTCAGTACTATAAATCCTGCAAACCCCAATTTCTAATTGACATACTATTAACATTTATTTATGATAACAATTCTTATTTACAATATACGAGGAAATACATTATGAAAAAGAGTTTATTGGCATTATCACTCATTGCGTCTCTTGGTTTAGTCGCTTGTGATCAGTCTAAAGAACAAGCAACAGAACAAGATACATCAAGTGTTGAAGTACCTGTTGTTAATGTGTACTCACATCGACAAGAATTCCTTATCAAACCAATGCTTGATGAGTTCACAAAAGAAACTGGCATTAAGGTAAATACCGTTTACCTCAAAAAAGGCTTAATTGAAAAATTAAAAACAGAAGGTCAAGATACACCTGCGGACCTTGCATTAACAGTTGATATCAGTAAACTACAACAGTTGGTCGATAATGATTTAGTAGCACCTGTCAGCTCCCCAACGATTGAAGCGAATATCCCTGCTAACTTACGCAGTGACAAATGGATTGCTTTAACAACACGCACACGTTCTGTCTATTCTTCAAAAGATCGTGTGGGTAAATTACCTGAAGACTTTGATTACTTAAATCTTGCTGATCCAAAATGGAAAGGTAAAATCTGTACTCGCGAAGGTAAACATAAATACAATCTATCCCTATTTGCCTCTATCATTGCACATCATGGCGAAGCAAAAGCAAAAGAGTTCTTGATTGGCTTAAAAGACAATTTAGCACGTAAACCACAAGGCAATGATCGTAAGCAAGTAAAAGCAATTAAAGAAGGCAAATGTGATTTAGCATTAGGTAACTCTTACTACTTCGGCAAAATGATCACGAACGAAAAAGAACCAGAGCAAAAAGAATGGGCTGATTCTGTATATATCAACTTCCCTAACCAAACAACAACAGGTACTCATGTCAACGTATCAGGTGTAGCATTGGTTAAACACTCAAAACACAAAGCAGAAGCGATGAAATTAATTGACTTCTTAACAGGCGACAAAGCACAAAAAATGTATGCAGAGGTCAACTTTGAATATCCTGTAAAACCAGGTGTAGAACGCTCTGATTTAGTGAAATCTTGGGGTGATTTCAAAGCAGACCAAATTAATCTAACTGACTATGCGAAACACTACCAAACTGCTGCTAAGTTAGTCGATGAAGTAGGTTTTGACTTAGGAGAATAATAGCACCTATTTAATGTCTCACATTAAATAAAACAATAGGATCATGGGCTCCATGGTCCTATTTTTATGATAAACTCAAAAAATAAAATAGATGTACACATAGCATGGGATATAGGAAAAAGTGTATAATTAAAGATATCAAAGTACATCTATTTTGATACGATAAACTATCTACTAAAACACATATTAAACGAGTTAACGGATATGATTTTAAAAAAAACGCATGCAATACATGGCAAAACCTCCAAACTATCCATCATACTTGCCATGGTTTTATTCATGCCAATTTTTGCTATTTTTCTACTTGCCATTAGCCACTCATCTCCTATATTCACTCACTTGATAGATACTGTGTTATGGACATACATTAAAAATAGTCTTATTTTGGTGATAGGTGTTTGTAGTCTCGCCATTTTATGGGGCATTCCTGCGGCTTGGCTTATTGATCGTTACGAATTTTTTGGACACAAAATATTTAGCTGGGCATTGTTATTACCACTAGCCATACCATCATACTTAACGGCTTATATTTATAGCACGCTATTTGACTTTGCAGGTCCTATACAAATTTATATCAGAGATTATTTCGGTTTCAAATCTTCTCAAGACTACTGGTTTTTTGATATACAAAGTATTGAAGGGGCTATTTTTGTGATGTCTTTAGCCTTTTTCCCTTATATTTATTGGATTACAAAAGTCAATCTCTCAAAACAGTCAAAAACCCAGATAGATGCTGCAATAATGCTAGGTGCTAGCCCACTACGTACCCTCTTTCAAGTGATTATTCCATTGGCAAGACCCTCTATTGTTGTTGGGTGTACATTGATTGCTATGGAAACTTTAGCTGACTTCGGCACAGCCTCTTATTTCTCTGTATGGCACATTACCACAGCAATTTATGACGTATGGTTAACCTATTATGATTTATCTGCAGCAGCAAAACTATCCATTATTTTGTTAATTTTTGTGGTTATTATTATCAGTCTTGAAAAATATAGCCGATCTAAAATTAAATATAGCAACAGTACCGACATTAAAATTCAGAAAATTAAACTGTCTCCCGTCAAATCATTCTTTGCTTTTTTGTGGTGCTTTTTAATTTTGTTTGCTGGATTTTTACTTCCATTTTTTATTATCACAACTAATGCAGTCAATTACTTCTATGATACAGATTGGCCTGTATTTTATCGAATTTTAAAACAAACACTGAGTGTTGCACTATCTGTTGCCACCATTGCAACCCTGTTTTCTTTGTTAATACAATCCAAACAACGACTACAACCCACAAAAATCAATCAATTAACAGCCTCTATCAGTGGTCTAGGTTATGCAGTACCCGGTACTGTACTGGCTATTGGCGTACTATATACATGCACTACAATCGACAACAATATCAATGATCTACTAGAGCACTTGGGATTTTCTCGTGCAGGATTGATATTTAGCGCATCTGTCGTTTGTGTAGGGTATGGCTTTTTATCTCGGTTCTCTGCTGTCAGTCTGGGCAATATTAATGCAGGATTTAAACAAATACCAGAAAGTCTAGATAAAACAGCTGTCATACATGGCTACTCCTTTAGAGCCATACTCAAACGAATTTTTATTCCATTACTACGCAACAACTTACTAACTGCATTCTTATTAGTACTCATAGAAAGTCTAAAAGAACTCTCAGCAGCCATCATTCTTAGACCCTTTAATTTCCATACTTTATCGACTTATATTTTTGAATATATGAGTGCAGAAGATTTTGAGCGTGCTGCTTTACCTGCTTTTATCTTAGTGCTTGTCGGACTACCTGCCGTCGTCTTTCTCATCAAACTCATGGAGACACCACAACATGAATAACCAGTTTTTTTTAGAGATTAACAATATCTCCGTTCAATATGATGACACAGAAGTACTCAGAACATGTAGTTTCACACTAAATCAAGCAGAAAATCTTGTATTATTAGGTGCCAGTGGTTGTGGGAAAAGCACTCTACTCAAAGCCATCGCAGGACTTGAACCTATTAGTGCTGGCTCTATTACCCTAGATGGAAAAACACTCTCCGACCAAACTACTTTTTTAAATCCTGCTGATCGTGGTGTGGGTATGATTTTCCAAGACTACGCCCTCTTTCCTCACTTAAACTGTAGAGAGAATATTTTATTTGGATTACATCATTTATCCCGAGAAGAAAAGGAACATCGTTTAGAAGAAACACTACAACGATTTGAGTTAAAAGACCTAGAAAATCGCTATCCTCATCAACTATCTGGTGGACAACAACAACGAGTTGCTATTGCACGTTCTTTAATTTGTAAACCAAAAGTATTGCTTTTTGATGAACCTTTTTCTAATTTAGATACACAGATTAAACAATACTTAATGCTTGATATTAGAAGCTTGCTCAAAAAAGAAAACATGACGGCTATTTTTGTCACCCACGACAAAGAAGAAGCTTTTATTATGGGAGATAAAATTGCGATGCTAGACCAAGGTCGTATTGTGCAATGTGATCAACCCAAGGTCATTTATGATCACCCAAATGATCTCAATACTGCCAAATTCTTTGGTATGATGATGGCATTTAAAGTGTTAAAACAACATGAACAACATATAGAGACAGAAATTGGCTTGATTCCTAAAGCACATCGTATTATTCAAGAAAATCAAAACGGGACAATGGTTTACTTACGTCCACACGAAATTCAACTTAAAAAAACCACCCCATGTAGTCAGAAAAAATTCCAAATTATTGAAAGTCGATTTAATGGTGATCACAACACCTATCATATTCAATTAAAACATCAAACACTTTGGATTAAAAGCCAAACTCGTTTCCAAACAGGCGATTGGGTTCAAGTGATGTCATGTGTGGTGTAAAACGCTTGATTACGTTTCAAACCTTGCCTTCACTTGATCAATATTCAAATATGCATACGCTTGATCAAAAATACTCAGGTCATTCGCCTTTAACAAAGCAGGATCAGATAATACACGTCGAAATGCACGAGAACCTGCAATCCCATTAAATAATCCCAACATCGGCTTGACAACAGCACGTAATGGCACACCTTGAGTGATCATATGCTCTGCATATACCCTCATACGCTCTAGAACATCTTCAATCGGCAAATGAGGCGTATCACACCATATACTTTGAGACATTTGACGCAGGACATAAGGCTCATGCCATGCTGCACGACCAATCATCACACCGTCTAAATAATGCGTTCCATCTACGGACTCTTCGGCGGGTGTTGATAAAATCTTCTCTACTTCTTCTTGATGATGAATCCCCCCATTAATCACAAAAGTCGCCTCAGGAAAAGTGGCTTTCAGTCGATAAACAAAATCATAACGCAATGGAGGGACTTCACGATTAGCTTTTGGGGATAAACCTTCTAAAATCGCATTTCGTGCATGTACCACAAATACACGACAGCCTGCTTCATAAAGAACACCCACAAAATCTACTAAAAATTCAAAAGATATCTCATAACCAATACCAATGCGATGTTTAATCGTCACGGGAATATCTACCACAGATTGCATAGCAGCCCACAGATTGGCAACATGGTGAGCATCTTTCATAAGAACTGCCCCAAAAGCACCTTTTTGAACACGATCTGATGGACAACCACAATTGAGGTTAATTTCATCATAACCCCATGACTGAGCCAAACGTGCACATTGCACCAACTCATTTGTATCTGAACCACCTAATTGCAATACCACTGGGTGTTCTTCATCATTAAACGTCAGATGTCTTGGTACATCACCATATATCAAAGCACCCGTTGTCACCATTTCTGTATATAACAAGGCATGAGGTGATAATAAACGATGAAAATACCGACAATGTCTATCTGTCACATCTAACATAGGTGCAACCGATAAACGATATGGTCTATGATCCGATTGATAAATATTCATAAAAATAGGCTAATCTTTCCAGTGTACGTTATCTTCTTGAGAAACACGTAATGGCATCATCGTGTTAATAGGTGCGCTCGCATCTTCATAACCCACAGAAATGCCTAACACTAAGCGATGATCTTCTGGAATACCTACCACAGGGGCAATTACATCTTGGTAAGGTAGCCATGCTGCTTGAATACAACTGTCTAAACCATATGCCTTTAGACCTAAAGTAAACGCATAAACCCACATAGCAACATCTAAATCAGCACCTACGAGGTGGCTTTTGTGTGTTGTCACAAACACACCTACGGGTGCATCAAAAAATTCAAAATTACGCTTCATTTGTGCTTGAATTTTAGTATCATCACCTTTTGGAATATCTAAAATCCCATAAAATTCTTTTCCATTTTGAATACGACGATCCCTATAGGGACTCATCCACTCTTCTGGATAGTAACCTGCAGG
>PDWI01004693.1_pt1 | contig 18428 bp, 15 predicted proteins | sample 1430891 | NCBI WGS metagenome assembly PDWI01 (sample SAMN01162508, study PRJNA174530) | Oral metagenome, whole genome shotgun sequencing project. | biome: Marine environment; feature: Marine mammal; material: Swab sample of the gingival sulcus; isolation source: swab sample of gingival sulcus...
GTGGGTTACGCTCGTTCCTCGCTAACTCACCCTACGAAAATCTGCCACTTTATATTGCTTTTGTTCCTTATGCCTGCTTTTTCTATAGCTATATCAAAAATTAATTGATTTCACTATAGGAATCAATCTATCCCACTATAAACAGCTCAGAATGACGGTACCATTTTGCCCAATATTTCCCGTTGCTGCATTTTGCAATCATGCCAAAAATTTTCCGCTATAGCAACCGATTAAGGGTAAATGAATAAAAGAAAGAGAAATAGCTATTCAAAGAGCTGAAGCAGGTAGGATGGATGGAGCGGCAGCGATATCCACCATTCGCAGGTGATTAAATTTTTCTTTGAATTTTGACTCATTGCAATCGGTGGGTTACGCTCGTTCCTCGCTAACTCACCCTACGAAAATCTGCCACTTTATATTGCTTTTGTTCCTTATGCCTGCTTTTTCGGTACCATTTTGCCCAATATTTCCCGTTACTGCAGTTTGCAGTCATACCAAAATTTTCCGCTATAGCAACCGATTAAGGGTAAATGAACGCTTTAAACCATGCTAACTTTAGAAATCAGGCTAAACAGTCTTAATGCCTTAACCGATTAAGGGTAAATGAACATATTTTGATCAAATACAACTATTTTTACAGAATTGTCTTAATGCCTTAACCGATTAAGGGTAAATGAACAGTAATTATAGTTATGGAGAAAGTTTTTTCCAAATTGTCTTAATGCCTTAATCGATTAAGGGTAAATGAACAAAAGATTTAAGACATACAAAATGGAAGTACATGGGTCTTAATGCCTTAATCGATTAAGGGTAAATGAACTCACTCCTGAGTTTATAAAAGGGATTAATGAGGTTGTGTCTTAATGCCTTAACCGATTAAGGGTAAATGAACAAAACACCCTGAGCTATACCCACAAGAACTTATTGTCTTAATGCCTTAATCGATTAAGGGTAAATGAACACGATAACTTCAGATGCCACCCTAACTATGCGAATGTGTCTTAATGCCTTAATCGATTAAGGGTAAATGAACAGAAAAAAAGATGAATAATGAATTTAAAAAATATGAAGTCTTAATGCCTTAATCGATTAAGGGTAAATGAACAATGTCTTTAACCCTTTGATTGAAATCATGCCTGACGTCTTAATGCCTTAATCGATTAAGGGTAAATGAACACTATCACTAAGGCTTTGAAAAAAGCTCATGAGTTGTCTTAATGCCTTAATCGATTAAGGGTAAATGAACATATTAAAAATATCGAAAACAAAAATAGAAAATTAAGTCTTAATGCCTTAATCGATTAAGGGTAAATGAACACCAAAGTATTGGTTAGAGATGAAGATAACTATGTCTTAATGCCTTAATCGATTAAGGGTAAATGAACATTCGGCTGCAAGAGGAAAATCATGGAAGCATGATTTGTCTTAATGCCTTAATCGATTAAGGGTAAATGAACAGGCCTCTTGTAATTACTTGTTGTTAAAGAGCTTAAATCGCCATTTTTAGAAACCTCTAAAAAAATTGCCGATTTTTCCCTTTTTTCAAAGAGGTTTACTCAGAGACTGAGCTCACCCTCATATGATAATCACTGATGGAAAATATGCAATCTTTTTGTTGTCTAAACTTTTGCTACGTTGCCTAGCGTTTTCGGGGAAGTGATAAAAACGGATACTGTCAGTTTTTATCATCAATTGTTTGAGCTTTTTCTGTAGTGTTTTTAATTCATTATCACGGCGAATATAAATCTCAAAAACTGAATGTTGTACCCGAATACCGTAATATTTTAATAATTTTTGTACGCGATAACGGCGTTTGTTGTTACTGATGTCATAACAAACGATATAATACATGCTTATTCCTGATAGGTTTCAAAATCAATCATTTCTGGATGTTGTAGATGTTTTTTAAAGCTCATGGCTTGGGCGTATATTTTCTCAATATTGCGTTTTTTAAAGACGTTGCCATGCTTACTGCTGCTTTCTAACATTTGTGCAAGGTGGCGCAAGTAAATTTTACGTCCTTCGGCAGTTAGACAACAGGACTGATTATGATAATAAAAGTGCTTTGGCTGAATTTGTTTGCGCCGAATAACCGTGAGTGCAGCACGTTCTATCCAGTGTCTAAATGGCTCAATCAAATCAGAGCACAAAGCAATATTGTTACTTTGTGTATAGTGATAAAATCCACGGTCTGGGTTTAGATTTAGCGTCAGTAAAAAACTGTTTAAATAGTTATATAGAATTGTATAACCCAGCGATAATAATCCATTAAATGGGTCTTTGGGTGGTCGGCGGTTGCGGTTTTCAAAAGAAAAGTCTGTGTTCTTTAGCAATATGTTTATTTGCAGGTAGTAAAATCGCGTTGCTTGCCCTTCGTAGCCGCGTAACTCGTGAAGGTCTTTGGCGGTGGCGATTTGTCGCAGCTTTGTTTCCAGTGTTCCAATATTTTTGTGCTGATAGTTGACCAGGGTTTTACGCATATTGTGTAGGCGTGCAGTAATCACGGCTTGACTGAGTCGTAGTTGATTATCTGCATTCGTCAAAAAATCTTCCTGTGTTAGCCACAGTTGCGTTTTGTATTGGTTGGTTTGGTTGGCAGCAGTCAAAGCACCCAAATATTTCCCCGTATGACTTAAATAATGAATATCAACACCATTGCGTAAACAATGCTGAGCAAGTGGCGTAGTAATATGATGTGCTCCTAATAATATGATCAAACGAATATGTGATAGTGGCGTGCGTTCGATTTTGTCGTCACCAGTAATGACTAAGTGATTTCCTGATAGCGTCAGCTGGGCGTGTTTTTGATGACAGACGAATAGGCTTTGCCCACGGTGGCTGATTGGCGATACACCTCGTTGTTCGATTAAGTTTGGTTCTAGGGGATTTTTGGGTTGCCGAGCTTTTGCCAAACGGCTTAAATCCGTTGCAGACTTCTCATCAACTTCGTAACCCAAAAAGATGAAATTTTCAGCTGCTTGGGTGATGTGTGTTTTTTCTTCGTTTAACGTTAATCCGTGTTCCGCTAAAGAGTGCTGGCAAGCCGTTAATGCCTTTTCCACCTTACTGCGTGTTTCACCACAAACGACAAAATCATCGGCAAAGCGAATGTGCTGGAAACCTTTTTGGCTTAAATCATAATCCAAATCAGTTAAGACAATATTGGCTATTAGCGGGCTGAGCGGGCAGCCCTGCGGAATACCGCGATGACGCGGCGTGGCTGAGCCGTTGGCCAGCGGTGCCGTTAAACACATGAGAATAAATTGCACAGTTTCTTCATCACCCAGCAAACATCTCAGTCGAGTTTTGACAACATCGAGTTTGATGTTATCAAAACAATCATCAATATCACTCTCTAATATCCAATTTCGACCGTATTTAATATGGCGCTGTATTTTAGAAACCGCTTGGTGTCTGCCTCGTTTGGGACGATAGCCGTAACTGGCACTATGCTGATAGCTATCTAAAATGTGACTAAGAATTTTTGCTATCAATTTTTGAATCATGCGCTCAGGTAGCGGGGCAACTGCCAGCATACGCGTTTTTTGTTTGCCGTTTAGACGCACTTGCGTATGCTGATAAGTTTGTAGTGGTGAGGGCTGATAACGTCGTTCTAAAATCGCATCGTGCACTTTTAAAACCGCTTGTTTTTGGTCTTCGGAAAGTTTGGCATATTCGGGTAAACGAATAAGCGGTTCAATATCTAATAAATGTGTTAACAAAGGTGTAGAGCGAAACGGTAGATGCTTTTGCCCAATGGCATTGGCCGATAAATAATACTGTCCTATGCCGTAGTTGGTACGCTTGCCTAAACCTAAGTACTGCCCAAGGAGTAATAAGTCCAAATACAAATCTCGGTAGGCGAAATCGCAAGGCAGACATAAATCTATTGTTCCATGATAACCGCTGAGATGTTTGTGCTTCCCGTGGCGGTTGGCATAAGTTTTATTGACGAAAAATAAGTGATTACTGGTGAGCAAATCCGACGGTACGAGTGACTCATTATTTAACTGTTCAGCTAGCTCAGCGGCTTTTTGTGTTTTTTCTGCCAGTGGTATGGCTTCGTCGTCATTGGCGTAAATTACAGCTAAAAACAATTGTTGCAACAGTCTCTTGGCGGTTAGTTCATGCGAAGATTGCAAAGGCTGTTTAAACAAAATCCCACTATCAATCCAAAGGCGGAAGTTTTCAATACCACTTAAATCAAGGCGTTGGCGTTGTAAATCTGCGTATTGCCACGGGCTTAGTTGATTAACATCGCTAATGACTTCACCGCTAAAGCCATCAATCAACTCAACGATTTTTAGATTATTGTGTAAAACGCGGTTGTCGTTTGCCTCAATGCCCACCGATAATTTTTTTACTAATTTATTGGCAAGTGTAAGGGAATCTTTTCCAAATAAAACGACTGAAAAACTATATAAATCGCCAGCGTAATAGTGTGTTCGCCCACTCTCAGGGAAAATAAATCGACAACAATTTTTTGCTTTTTCAGGTGGCAAGCGGTCCAGTAAAGTGTATAAATAAGCAGGGAAAACCGTCTGGTGAAAACACGGTAAAACGGTTTTCTCAGTAAAACGGCAGCTGATAATCAACTGCCGTAGGGGAAGAATATTGGTTAAAAGCTCCCGAATGTTACCCTGCATATTTTACAGTTATCATTGAGTTAGGTGATTTTTTTCGTTTCTTTCTGTGAAGATTTTTCTACTGTGTTATCCAGTAGTTCTCCCCATTCTCTTGCTTCTTCTTCAGATAGAGGCATTGAACTTGACAAACGTTTTTCGTGAACTTTCTTAATAAAGTCATCTCCGTCAGCTATCCATATTATGTATTTATCTTTGTACTTATCTTGAGACAAAATTTTTGGCTCTTCCGAGAGATATGAAATGATTTCAAAATGTTTTATATTATTTTCTAATTTATGTTCTATTTGTTTTGTGATCAAACCTAGTTTTACATTTTTATCATCGGTCATATAAGTGACTATTTCTTGCATTTTACAGCTTAAATCAGATTCTGATAACAGATTAAGGTTGTAACAGGACAAGAGGTATTGGTCTTTATAAACAAAATGAGCTGTTAATTTATTACTTATTGTTGTTTTATCTTGTTTAACATCAATCCAAGGTTGACCGTTTGCTTTGGCTTCTTCGAAAGATAAAGCATTTTCTCTTCTTTCATTTATTTTTTTAATTAATACGCCTTTTTCCCCATTATCGTTACCCTCAATAAACCAAGTAAGGTATTTGTTTTTATATTCACTTTTCTGAAAAATTTTGGGTTCTTCAGATAAATAAAATACAGCTTCGTAGTGTTTAAATTTATCACCCACTATACCCATGTACTGCTGAGAGTTGGTCAATTTCATATCCAAACGTTTACCACCGACCATCTGTGCACCAACTTGTTGTCCCCAAGCTCTGATATCTTTTTCTGAGGCAAGAGATACATTATAACAGGACATAATATAATCGTTACCATAAACAAAATGTACCGTGAGTTTATTTGGCAGTTTATCTTCCCAACGTCTAACGAGTCCCTGCCAACCAATTGCCATAGCAACAATAAATGTTAAAACAGTTATAAAATTATCCCACGAATCCCAAGAAAAAATACTGGCATTATCAGGAGAAAACTTTTGGGGAATACCTAGTCCATTAAATGCCCAACATGCAGTTAGAGCAGCCAAAATTACTAGCATGATAATGGATGCCATGTTGCATTTTAAGATTTTTCCTAGTTTCATTTTTATACTCCTTTTTTTATAGTTTTAAATAATTTTCTCAGCAGTAAACTGCTCCAATTTTGCCCCAGCACTATCCATATCAGCAGGCGATAAATCTTTACCGCGCAAATGCTCAGGTAAATTTAGCGTTAAATGGAAGTATTTCGCCCCACGTTGACACACCTCAGCGACAAGCTGTATCGGCAACGTACCGATAACCGTATCACCTGCGTTGATATCGTTGATGTCTAAATGTGATTGGATTTTGTCAATGGCAATGCCTTGGGTAGAAATCCAATCTTTTGCGCCAGTGTGGCGACTGATGAAGTAGGTGGTCATGTTTTAGCTCTAGTTAAATGTCTATTAGTAGTTGGATGGCGTACTAATTAATTACACTCTTTAGTGTTAATCGTTATTAACTTTTCTATTGATTTCTTTAATTCTTCCAAGCTTTTTTTCCCTTTTCCAACAAATTCTATTTTTTGGTTGATTAATTCTAGGGATATTTTTTCTAACAGGAACTTACAATCATCTTTATTATCCCAATCCTTAGCCGATTGATAAGTATTTATAATTTCATTAAATAGCTCATCATATCCCCCTCTCTTAGGTTCACTACTTTTTAATTTTTTTTGTATTGCTTCTAGTCGATTATGTAAGTTAACAATATTTTCTTTATTTTTTGATAAACGTTCTGATTTTGATGTAGAATCAACTGGTTCATCTGAAATCATAAAGCCGTAACCTGTTTGTGTTTTGGCTCCTGCTCCAACAAATTCTAGTGCCTGCTCAAGATACTCAAAAACTTTATCTATATTAATATCACTATCAGGACGTTTAGCAATCGTGAATAAGAATGTTGCATTTTTTACTGCCAAAAAAGGGATAGGGTTCGGATCATGCCAATCAGCAGGAATTTTTTTACTATCTTCAGAAAGGTTGCTTATATTGCTACCATCTGAATACCAATCTCCCATATGAGGGGTCATAATATCAACGCTTAACTCAGGTAATTCTATAGGAATAGCATCGAAAAATATAAGCTCACCTATTTGTGTATCTTTACTATCCTTGCTTTCACTACCAAACCATTTTAGCAAAGTTGCTTTTTTATTTTCTTTATCTTTATCATTTTTTTCGGGGTAGTATTGCTCAATCAAAGCACGCACTAAGCCCTTGACTTGATTGCCCGATAAATAGGGTACACCCAAGGTATAATGCCATAAAAAGCCATTTTCTACAGGGTGAGAATTGCCCATGCCTGTAACAAAATGTCCTGTTAACTCATAGTTTCTGCCAATGCCGTGTAATTTATTGACTAAGTTTAAATGCCGTTCTTTATGGTCACTCAATTGTTTCTTGATGACCGAAGGATTTTTTATATAAACATTATTATATTGATTTATCAAATTAATTTTATTCTGGTTGATAGAAGAAAAATGTTCTAGATCTCCCAACTTTTCTCTTAAGTCTTCTGTTTCTTCTTCGTATTGCAACTTCCTTCTTACCGCATCAATTTCTCGTTTATATCGACTTCGAACATCATCGAGATAAAGAGTGTAGTCCCAGAAAGCTTTTGTTGGTAACTTCCCTGATGAATAACGAAATAAAAATTCGTGTAAAAAGAGATTTTTGTAATTAATATCTTCTTCATACTCATTTTTCTCCAAAGGAGACAGTGCAGTATCATAAGCATCGAAGAACTTATCAAAGAGTAACCCTGCATTACTATTGGGTAAGCAAACTGGCTGGTTGTCTAAATGGTAAAAGGGTAATTTTCTAAACTCCATTAGTCTACTCCTTGTGCTTTGTCGCCTTCTTTTGATAAATAAGCCCTAGCAAACTTTTTCACCCATTTGAGCAAAGCCAATGATTCGATTTGTGCCATTTGATAAAGCTTCATGTCGTTGTTAATAATGTTTTCTAACAATTCACGATTATTGGATGTGTAAATATCTCCATTATCAGCTTCGCATAACCAATCCGATAGTAATTGGTACATTTTTTCATAAGCATTATCTTGACCATTTTCTTCGTTATCGTTTGATTTCGATTTATAAAACGCCACCGCTTGCCCTAAGCCGTTATTATGAATCATTGCAGGCAACTCATTGGCACGGCTGCGGATTTCTTTGGAAAGTTTTTCGTCTTTTTCTACTTCTATTTTTTCAATAAAGTCTAGCGCATATTTAGCACGCTTTTGTTCAATAGTTTTTACGCTCATTATTACCCTCCTTGTGTTTGGTATTCACTGACTTCAAACCATCCCATACCAACGGTTTCATTACCACCAACTTGAATATATTTTTTCTCTTTTAGCAAAGTGGTAATTAGTGAAATGTCTTTTTTACTAGTTAGCCCTAGATACATGATGGTCTCTGCAGGCAAGGTCTCTTCGTACCACAAATTATCTGAGGTTTTGTGCTCATTCAATATATTTCTTGCGTTGACTGGGGTAGCGTAACGGCATAAATAGCCAAAACTATCATTATCTACAATGGCGAGTTGTGCTTTTAAATGGCTTTCATCCAAAAAGGGGGTAAGTACGTTTAGCAGATTATCGTGGTCGTTTTCTTCAATCTCTTTCACGGTAAAAGCATATTCTTCCAAAAATAATTTTGGTAGCCTTTCGCTAACTTCTTGGAAGGTGAATACTTCACCCTCATTCACCTCAAGTTTTATATCGATTTCACTCTGGTTAGGCAAAAAACGTTCCATATCTTGGCATAAACGCTCAAGAATAGCAGGGCAAGTTACCCAACGAAATTGCCCTGTTAATGAGCGAATAGGTAGTAATAATAAGCGTGCATCAGAGATGAGTAATTCTCCCATTTCGCCAGCTGTAGAACCAGTCTCAGGTGAAGGACCAAATAATCGGGTGACTTCTTTGTCCTCTTTATTTGTCTTTTCAGCATTTTCAGATAGTTCACTATCTGCTTTTTTCCTATGCGTTACAGTAAAAGCACGTAATGCCCCTTTCATACTCGACCCGAAAATACACGGATAAGCGGTATGCGACTCGCGTTGTATGGGTAAATCCACCACGCCATCGCCGTCATTGGCACCTGCGTGTATGGAAGTTTGGGCGTGGAGTGCGATTATCGCTGATTTAACTTTTGGAGTGTCTTTTACTTGATTATTCATGATATTAACCTATAACTAATTATTTTGATGGATTTAAACCGATTAAAATTTGTCCGTAACCTTGGGCTTTTTCATTCCCTTCGATTAGGTACTCACCTTGCTTTTCTAATAACTTTCTTGCTGTTGATTGATCGCAACGAATATACCAACAACTGCCTGCTGGTAAGTAGCTTCGCAAAGGGCTAGGTTTGTGCTTCACCATATCCCAACCGCCAAAGCGTTGTACTTTGCCGATAATAGCTGTTTCAATATCGGTTTGAGTTTTGTTGTTGATCGTTATTTGAGTTTGTTCATTTTTGATAACTTTTTCTAAATGAGCTACTGGCATGGGAGTTAACAAGTAAACAACTAGGATGACCTCGTCATGACTCCAGTTTGACTCATCAAAGTTTTCAATTTTTGGTAAAGAAAATGGACGGTCATCACTTGTTTTTTGTTTTATCATTTCTGCCATTCTCGCCTCACCGCCAAAGCGGATAAGTTGCGAATTAGGCAAGTAGTCTTTATTTTCAGCTTTTTCTTCATTAACGTCTGAATTTTTGCTGATATCAACGCCCAAGTAAACCTTAATATCCCTATCATCCTTATCTTTTAATCGGATATGTTCAGTAGTATATAACATACCCTTTTTGGTCGATTTATTCTCTAGACCAATTCCTAAACGTGGGTCTCCGATAAGAATATCTTCTTTTGCAAGCAATTCTGCTTCGGCAGGTAGCCTACCTAGCAACACTTGTTGCCAGCCTGAGCGACTTAACCAATAGTTTTCCAAAGGTTTGTCGCCTGCATCACAACGAACAAAATGCTTATTACCCATATCACTATCTAGAATTTTTTCTTTTTCGTCTTGCTCAAGCTGGAAAAATCCATAACCTTGGTTATCGGCTTTTTTTAGTAAACAGGCAGGAGCAGGAAAATACAACTGATTGTTATAAAAGAGCCAAGGACCTTGAGCTTGAAATGAACTACCTTCATAGTCTTCACCATAGCCGATAATTCTTCTTAACTCGCCTGTTTCTAAGTCTTTCCAGGTTTTGCTATTGTCTGCATTGTATTTTTCGCCAATATGGTGGCGAATAGCACCTAACAACGTTTTAGTCGGTGGTGGGAACAGGCTAGATAGGGTATTTGCACCGCTACTATCCATACTGCGTGCCTCACGGAAAAACCACGAATCTATTTGCTTGAATAGGTAGTGTTGAAATGAATGGTTCATGACTTTTTCTCCTTTGGCTGGCTGTAATTGGCTAAAAATCTGATTAGCAGTGCGGCATCAGCTTTGATATTACCCTGACTATCTCGACACAGTCGCATTAATGGCTGAACAAAGTCCTCTGCTTCTTGTAAGCTGGTTTCATTAATACCTCTGGATTGGCGAAATTCGGCCGCCATAATTTTTGTGGCGTGTTCAATGTTTAATAAAGGTTGCTCTTCTGGATTTTTTTTATCTTCTTCACTGTTAAACAAGTCAAAATTTTCTCGAATTTTATAAAAGAACCGATTGGAAAATTGCGGGTTATCTTTTTCGGCTTTTTGGAAATCTGCTAATAGGGATGACAGGACACAGGCTCTATTTGCACCACTTTGCTCATCAAGTGCGGTATCGCCTCGCTGATATTTTTCTTTATCTTCTTCGCTAAGACGCTTAGTATCCCAAGGCTTTGCCCAAGTTAGAACCGTACCACTTTGCTTGCACACTTGTACCGCCAGTGCGTTTCTGCCCGTTTTTTCTTTTGCCACATCATCAAGCAGGTTATGAATATCGTGCAAAGCATTGCTGAGTGGATTATTAATGTGTGAATAGACGATTGCTGCTGAAATGGAGTAATCAATATTTACATTTTTTTTATTTGCTTCAGTATGTTCCTTTTTGAAACAATTTTCGTATTCACTTCGAATGTTTTCCGCACAATTTAACGCATCTTCAATCGGCAATAATGCCAGTACATCATCGCCACCAGCGTAAATTAAAAAACCGTTATTCTCAGAAATAATCCCGTCAACCTTATTGGTAAAAGCGTTTAATGCGTGAGTGATATGGTCTTGTTTATTTCTATCACTCATTTGCTTGCCTAAACTGTCACCATCCATCATTAAAATGGCATAAAATGGGCTAGGCTCTCCAATAGCAAAATTTTTAATCAGTTTACCTAGGGCTGTGGCAACGTCCTTTGCACGAAGGTTCAGTTCCGGACATTCAGTATCGTTGGTATTATCGGGATTTTTGTTCGGATTAGGAAAGTTGTGGGGATTTTCTAACGCACTTTTGTAGAATAGCACGCCATCAATACCCGATAATTCTTCTCTAATCTGTGGTTCGTTTCGAGCTTTTATGGCTTTAACCAGCTTCATTGCATCAGTTAAATTATATATATTCTCTTCAATCGCATGCTCTATAGACTGAATACTTGAGTTGTATTCATTGCGTTTACATATTTCCCCACCCTTACCATTATCTTTGATGGCATCAAAGAAACTTATCAAATGTTGTTGGTTTTCTGAGTTGCACTTTCTTAAAATATTAGCCCACCAATTAGCGGCTGCAATGTAATCAACAGAGGGAACATCATTTTTTAATTCCCAACCAAATACTTTTTCAAGCGCCCCTTTTTCTTTAACTCTATTAGATTTAATTTTAGTTAAAGAAAACTCTTGATTAAAGTGATAAATAAAACGACGCTTAATAAACGCCATCGCACATAAAAATTCGTTTTCACCATAATCAGCAATGGTTTTATCTGATGGATTTAAAACTGTCTTCCAAAAAAGTTTACGAGCTTCATTATCATTCTTACTCACCCCTTCAATGCCAGATAATTCTTGCCAGTCTCCCATAAGAGAACATTTAATCCCAGCTTCATCAGGTAAGTAATGCGTACGCCAATTTTTACGGCGGTCTAAGGCACTGCTATTTTCAATATTATCAACGACAACCCATGTCATTTCCCAAAAATTTTCTATTTGTCTTTTCCAAATATTACTAGAATATTTAGGATTGGTATCTTTATCATTAGTCGGCTCTAAAAGAAAGTCTTTGAAGTGTTGATTCTTATCTTTATCTTTAAATTCTTGGATAGCCTTTTCTATTTTTTCTTGATACTTTTTAACGTCTTCATCATAAATTTTCTGAGCTAAAGCTTCCCAAGCACTTTGCACATCAGCAACGACTTTACTGCCGTCAAAATTTTTAGGATCATTTTTGTCGCCTTCGTTAAAATAAACTTCGGCTTTAAAACGGTTGGGAATGCTACCCTGTTTGAGTTTTTGTTTTTCCGTGTTGTTTAAGGTATCAATATAGTTCGCCCCTCCGCCAATAGCTTTTAGAAAGGTCTCATCTGCTTCTGGAAATACGATCCTATTACCGTCATTCTGTTGAAGAACTGACTGCATCGCCACACCCGATAGCCACGACAGCAGAAACGACCCTGCCCAGAAATCGCGGGTGCGTCGCGCTTGTCCAACAAATGATTGCACTGGTCCTAGGGTGAAGTGGAAGAATTGTTTGTTTTCGTTCATTTTTGTGCCTCCGCAGGGGAAATGAGTTGTGCATTAGGGAAATGTTTTTTATTTTGTAAAAATTTTTTTTCTAGCACTTCCCATTTTATGTTTTGTGCAACCTGATTTCCTCCTGCCTTTATCTTCTCATTAGCCGGTAGAAATTCTGCTTTTAGTAAAGTAGCAATACCATAATATTTGCCCTCTATTTCCTGTACATGGAAAAATAGCGGTGAAGCTCTACGCCCCTCTTTGTTATTAGGCAAATCTCTGCCAACTGTTGGGTTTTTTCCGTAATTGTGAGGCAAACCAAAAACAACTCTTTCAGGGTGGAAATTAGGATAGCTTCCAGTATCTTTACTCCAATCATGGTCATCTTTAAAACTTTTTTGAGATTTAACGAAGGAATTACGCATTTTCTTTTTTTCCTCATCGTATTCTTTTTGTTGGATGCCATTTTCATCAAATTTTGCTATTTTGCCTCTCTGTCCCCAACTACGATACTCAATCATAGCCTTTCCATAGACACCTAACACCTTATAAGGACAGGTTTTTTCGAACAATTTAACAATCAATGTTTCATCGCTAAAGGCGCTAAACGGAGGTAGAGTTTTAATCTTTTTCATATCTTTTGGCACTTCAACGAGTGTTTTCAACATGCCTTGATAATCATCAAAATCTTTGGGCGATTGCCAGTTGATACCTTTTCCTTCTAGCTTGACAAGATTGATGCTACCATAGCCTTTTCTTGCTTTGCTCCCAAGTCCACCTAGTAATCCCATGAGAATTAAGGCATCTTTTAAATTTTCAATTTCAGATGAATTATCAACTATCACTTTAACTTTAAAGGTTTTCCCTTCATTGATACAGTCTCGCTCCAATTCACCATGATAATTTATTACGCCATAGCCCAGATATTTTGATGCTGTATAATGTTTGAGTTTATCATGAACTTTTCCCTTTAACTGTTTGTCTGATGTTTTTAACTCATCAGCAATAACTTGTATTTTGATAGCTCCTCGTCCATAAGTTTTTGGGGAGTTTTTATCATCTTTTTTATTTGGATTATCGGCACTGCTACCAAATAACAACGCCTCTTCATGATGTAATCGCTTAAGTGCTAACTCATCAGAATTGTACTCAGGTTGCGACCTTATCCTCCCCCAAGCCAACGCCCGCCACCAAAAGCGCAATGCGCCTTTAAATGACATCGGGGAAATCCATGTGGCTTTTTGTTCGGCATCACCGATGAACATCGGTGTAATGATTTTATAGGTGGCTGTAATAGTATCTGGTAAATCTAACTTCATTATTTCCTCTTACTATGTTGAATATGATAGGTGAACAGAGATAAAGCGTTAACAGATAAAATAATATCCTATAACCCTAAGAAATAGCAAGTAAAGCTATTGATTAATTCAGTATGGTGTGCATCAAAGATGAACTTAGATTTTATAAGCAATTCTATTAATATAGCGAAATAACTTAACAATTGTTACGGCGTTACATCCATTTATTTTGTCGTACTAACAGTACTGTCCGTGATGATATGTCTTGTGTCGAAATTTTTCACACGACTATAGAAAATGTGAGAAATGTATAATGAGACTATAAACTAACAGGCATTTGTAGCATATAGAATGGGTATAGCTCAGAATGACGGTACTATTTTTGTACTAAGGCAAATATTGGCTAATCGCGTAGCCTGCATTTTCGGCTGATTGGATGATTTTTGGTTTGGGGCGTTGTTCGATAAGCACTTGGCTTAGTCCCCAAACGATGGCACTGCGAGTGCCGCTAGCACAATACATAAGCACGGGCTGTTCTTTTTCTTTGAGGATTTTTGCCAGCTCTTCGATTTGTGGCATGCTGATGTTATAAATTGGCTGGTAAATCAGCTCGATATCGTGCTGTTTTAGCTGCTCTGATAAATTCTGATGATAAGGCGTTATTTGGCTAAATTCAGGCATGATTTCTTCATCGGGGCGATGACAAATAACCGTTTTTATACCACTGTCAATAATGTCACTGATTTGTTCTGTTCTAATTTGTGGTGCAACAAAAACAGTCTCTTCTAGTTTTTGAAAGACTGTGCTGACAGTGTTAGTCATTATTTTTTTCCTCAACAGTAATCAGTGCTTGTTTAACGCGTTTTTCATCTAGCGACAGGACTTCGATTTTGTAATCTTGAATATAAACAATGGTGCCGACTGCGGGGAATTGCCCTAGCTCTTCTAAAATTAATCCGTTCAGTGTTGTTGGTCCTTCGTCAGGGAGTCGCCAGTCAAACTCTTTGTTGAGATAATTGACGCTGACACTGCCAAGAATTTCGTAAATATTGTCGTCACGTTTAATGATTTCTTCCTCATTTTCACCTTCTTCGGCGATTTCTTGTAGACCTAAATCACCGACAATATATTCCAAAATATCCTCTAAAGTCAGTAGTCCGATGATTTCACCATACTCGTCAACCACTAAACCCGTTTGACGCTTGTGCTCTTGGAACTGGTGCAGCTGGTGTCTTAGTGCTGTACCTTCGGGGATAAAGTAAGGCTTTACTAATAGCGACAAGACATTTTCTTTACTGAGTGGTTTTTGGTCGCGATACAAATTAAGAATGTCGCGAATATGTAAAATCCCTTGAACGTTGTCGACATTCTCTTCGTAAACTAGTAAGCGTGCGTAGTCGCTGTTAAGAATGCTATTAATTGATTTTTGCCAGTCGTCATTTAAGTCTAGTCCAATGAGCTCGTGGCGTGCGACCATGATGTCTTCGACTTGAATATCTTCTAGGTAAAGCACACCAAGCATCATATCTTGGTTATTTTCGTCAATGTGGTTGGTTGTTTGCAATAAGATACTGCGAAGTTCTTCTCGACTGACGCTTTCTTCGTTCATGCTAAAGCTTTTTAGCCCGAGTGGTTTAAGTACCATGCCTGCAATAATGTTGACCAACCAGACCATTGGATAAAGGACTTTAAGCAGTCCTTGTAGTGCAAACGAGGCTGGGAAAGCAAATTTTTCTGAGTGCAACGCCGCGTAAGTTTTTGGAGCAACTTCGCCAAAAATTAACACAACCACTGTCAGAATGACGGTCATAATCAGCACGCCTGCATCGCCCCATAGTCTGATACCAATTACGGTTGCCAGTGAGGCGGCTAAGATATTAATGAAATTATTGCCCAATAAAATAACCCCCAACAATCTGTCGGGGCGAGACAGTAAGGTTAAAGCACGCTTCGCGGACTTATTGCCTTCTTTAGAGAGGTGTTTTAGACGGTGTTTGTTGAGGCTCATCATACTGGTTTCCGAACCAGAGAAAAAAGCTGAGCAAAAAATCAACAGGATTAAAAATATAATTTGCAGTAACAGGGGTATTTCGTTCACAGAAAGTAGTACCTAATTAGTGATTGAGAAAAAGTTGTAAAACAACAGCTGAGCCAAAGTAGGCGAGAGCGAGACAGATGAAGCCACTGAGTAGCCATAGGGCTGCACGGCGACCACGAAAGCCGTTGCGATAGTGTCTGAATAATAAAATTGCGATAATTAACCATGAAATGGCACCAAAAATGACTTTGTGAGCAACATGTTGTCCCCATAAGTCATAGATAAATAAAATGCCCGTTGCCAAGGAAAGGGAGAGTAACAGCTCACCGACGATAGTGAAGCTAATCATGGCTCTTTCGATATAGTTAAGCGGCATTTTGAGGTTAAAAATGGCTTTGCCCGTTTTCAATCGATGATCTTGAATTAAGAGTAAAATGGCATATAACGCCGCAAAGGCTAGGGCGATGTAAGAGGCAATAGACAATGCGATGTGAATTTTTAAGCCCAATAAGCTCACTTTAGCAATGGGTAACTCAATCAGTACGGGAAACCAAACGCAAATAGCGGCAATGAGTGCAACGATACTATAGACTAAAATGTCCTTGTTTTTAAAGTATCGCCAAGCCCCTATTATAGCCATACAGAGCGAAATTAAACTCAAGACTAGGGTAAAAGAGGCATTGTTAATGTGGCTAAATAAGCTGTTTAAGAGAGGTTGTGATTGCATGATAAAAGCAAACAACATTGACGCGGCAATGAGGACATTGCGACGTTGATTATTGGTGTTTACTAAGACTACGGATAATAGGTAGCTCAATGATGCAAGTAGTGCCGTTATCATATGTTTTTCATGAAAATTAGTGTTGTCATTATAGCGAAAATTATAACGTTTTCTAAGCAAATCCTTAAGTATTCGGTTTTTTTACTATCTTTCAGTATAATGGGCTCTAACTTTGCAGAGAAGCGTTCAATGCCTCTCTACAGCGGATAAAACGAATTTAATTTGCAATAGATAAAATAAAAATTAGGAACGAATATGTTTGAAAACTTGAGTTCGAGATTACAGCAAACGGTTAAAACTTTACGTGGGCAAGCTAGACTAACGGAAGACAATATCAAAGAGGCGTTGCGTGATGTGCGTATGGCATTGCTTGAAGCTGACGTTGCTTTGCCAGTGGTTAGACAGTTAATTGCTGAAATTAAAGAAAAAGCGGTTGGTATAGAGGTTAATGCCAAACTCTCCCCGGGGCAAGAATTTATCAAAATTGTCCACGACGAGCTAACGCGTATTATGGGGGAAGAAAATGATGCGTTGGATTTAGCCGCTCAACCGCCAGCCGTGGTTTTGATGGCGGGTTTACAAGGTTCGGGTAAAACCACCAGTACGGCAAAATTGGCTAAACGTTTAATTGAGCGAGAAAAAAAACGCGTTGCGGTTGTCTCTGCTGACGTTTATCGTCCTGCGGCGATTAAGCAGTTGGAAACGGTTGCTGGACAAGTCGGTGCGGAATTTATTCCCAGCAGTGCAGACGAAAGCCCTGTGGCGATTGCAAAAAATGCTTTGGCGTATGCCAAACAAAAAACCTTAGACGTACTGATTGTAGATACGGCTGGGCGTTTGCATATCGATGCGGATATGATGACAGAAATTCAGGCAATTCATCAAGCCGTTAATCCTGTTGAGACCCTGTTTGTTGTCGATGCCATGACGGGGCAAGACGCTGCCAATACGGCTAAAGCTTTCCATGACGCATTGCCGCTTACAGGTGTTGTACTGACGAAAACAGACGGTGATGCGCGTGGTGGTGCGGCACTTTCTATTCGTCAAATTACGGGCAAACCGATTAAGTTTTTAGGGGTTGGTGAAAAAACAGATGCTTTAGAAGCCTTCCACCCAGAGCGTGTTGCTTCGCGTATTTTGGGTATGGGCGATGTGCTGTCGTTGGTTGAAGACATTCAGCAGCAAGTTGACCACGAAAAAGCAGAAAAATTTGCCAAAAAACTACAATCAGGCGGCAAGTTTACTTTAGTTGATTATAAAGAACAGCTAGAGCAAATGCAGGGCATGGACTTGAATAAATTGATGGAAAAAATCCCAGGCATGGGCGATATTCCTCAGCAAGTCAAAGACCAACATTTTAATGGCAATCAGTTTAACCGTATGATTGCGATTATTAACTCTATGACGCCAGAAGAGCGTTTGTCGCCAGAGATTATTAAAAGCTCTCGAAAAAAACGCATTTCTGCGGGTTCGGGAATTCCAATTCCCGAAATTAATCGCATGCTCAAACAATTTAAAGAAATGCAGAAACAAATGTCTGGTTTTAAATCAGGTAAGATGGGCAAGATGATGAAAATGGCTGGAAAAATGGGCGGCATGGGTAAATTCCCTGGTATGCCTGGTTTACCAGGTATGGGTAAGTTTAAATAAGTCTGGTGAATGGTTTCATCATGTTACAGGATGACGGTACTTATTTAGACCAATAACGATTTTGCAAATGTAAGGACAAATTTTATATATCCCCCTCAAGAGACGTATTCAATACGTCTCTTGAGGAAATCCCGTAATTCTCGCTGGTGCTGTTAATCCAAAAAAATATCCTACAAATTCCCCTCTTTCGTAAAGAGGGGTTAGGGGAGTGTACAACCTGATAACATGGTTTACAAAATAACCTAAGGACATAGTTTACACTTTTTTTAAAATACAGGCATAGCAACTCAACAGGAATCAGCCAAT
>PDWI01004583.1_pt1 | contig 18423 bp, 17 predicted proteins | sample 1430891 | NCBI WGS metagenome assembly PDWI01 (sample SAMN01162508, study PRJNA174530) | Oral metagenome, whole genome shotgun sequencing project. | biome: Marine environment; feature: Marine mammal; material: Swab sample of the gingival sulcus; isolation source: swab sample of gingival sulcus...
TATCGTTTGGCCATGTGACTGCCCCCAGAGTGCTCAATCTGGTCTTTATGAATCACACAAACACACCCTTTGGGAAGCCTGAATGTCGATTGGTCCTAAGACCTTCAAACCGGGATGTTGTCGAACAAATCCCCCTCATCGCCCGCCTCGATCCGGGCCTCAAAGTCCAGAATGTCCTGCGGCACCTGCGCCCCACGTGCCCGCAACCAGGCGATTTGTTTGCTCACCGCAGCGGCAACCTGCCCGGCATCGGCGCCGGACGGGTCATAACGCCCCATCAGGTCGCGGGCGGCTTTCAGAATGTCTTCCATGATCCGTTCCCCCTAAACCGCGCTTAACCAACCTTGGCGGCGCAGGTGCGGCAAAACGGCGTATGCGGCACCGCTTCCAGGCGCTCGGCGGAAATCTCGTCACCGCACTTGGCGCAATAGCCAAATTCGCCCTCGTCCATACGCTGCAACGCCGCCTTGATGCGCACGATCTCGTCCTGCCCGGTCGCGCCCATCTGTTCCAGCACCTCGTCGCCCTCGCGCTCGACCGCCAGTTCCTCCCAATCGCGGGACTGGTGACTGTCCAATTCGTCCTCGATCTCATGCAACCGGGCGTCCAACTCCTTCAGGCGTGCTTCAAGAATCTCGCGGTATTTACCAAAGTCGCCCATCGCGGACCTCCCTTTTCATCCATTTCGACCTACAGGCATCTTAAATCTCGTAACGTCAAGCGCTTTGACACAAGTCAAGCGCCAGCGCCGCCCTTTTTGCCCCGTTTGCGCCGTTCGTCTTCGATGACCTCCTCGGGGAACTGGCTCATGAAGCAGCAGCAGACGCCCTCGTCGATCATGGTGCGGGGGCCGTGGGGGTGGGCAATGTGGCGGTAGACGCCGTGGGAATGGCCGTGGTGATGATGGTGCCCATGATCGTGATCGTGGTCATGCCCGTGCGCATGATCGTGGTCATGCGAATGCCCGCCCGGCGCTTCGTCATCATCCGGGTCGCGATATTCGGCGTGGTGGTGATGCACATGCACCTCCCCCGCCTCCAACCGGCGCAAAAACGACGCCATCAGGTCTTTTTCATCGACAAATTCCCCGATCTGCGCCTCTTCAACGCGCTCGACGAAAGTATCAATCACGTTAGGCTGATCCTTGAGGTAATCGGCCTTGAGGAAGGTCACGTCCGGCGCACTGGCGGCGACCTTGTCGACATAATTGTAAATCCGGTCGATCAGACGGCCGGAGAACAGGAAATACGGCGCGACGACGATGCGTTTATAGCCCAGCTTCAGCGCCATTTCCAAACCACGCCCGACCGAGGGGAAGGTGACGCCGGAATAGACCGTTTCGGCCCAGCCAAAGCCCAGATTTTCCGCCACGATCCGCGTCAGCCGCGCCGCTTCCGCATTGGCCAGCGTGTCCGAAGTGCCGCGCCCGACCACGACCAGCATCGTGTCATAAAGGTCGCCATCATGCACATGATCGACCCCCAGCGCCTCCAAAATCCGCGCCTCAAAAGCGGCGATCATCTTCGGATGCAGCCCCAGCTCGCGGCCATAAGAGACCTCCAGACCGGGGTGCTTTTCCTGATAGGTTTTCAGCACCGAGGGGATGTCGTTGCGCGCATGGGTCGCGGCGAAGAGCATCCCCGGCACGGCCAGCACCTTGTCCACCCCGGCAGCAACCAACCGATCCAGACCCATGTGAATATTGGGGGCGGAATATTCGAGAAAACCATATTCCACCGGCAGGTCCGGGTAACGCGCCCGCAAGCCCTTGGCGAGCAGAGAGAATTCCTCTTCCGCCGATTTCGCCCGACTGCCGTGGCCGCAGATCATAATGCCGGTTTTCGTCATCTTTGCCCCCTTTGTGAACGGGTCAGATTTATGCCTCCACTACCGCCGACGCAAGCCCATGCAGCGTACGGTTGATTCGCCCGCGATTCGCAGCCTATGGCGTGCGCGATTAAAATGCGTCGCCCTGTCAAGTTTTTTCGACCAGCGCCATAAGGTTCTGACGTAGCGGCAATTTTTCCTTTTTTTACAGGGGAAAACGGTAAGATTTCGCCAAGGTTTAGCGCTAAACCGACCCTTTGGTAAAATTTTATTTCAATAAACAAGGGAGTTTTGTTTTTTTGTTGTCTGGCTATACTACCCGAAACACGCGCGAGGTTGGGAGGCCCGCGCCAATCATAAAAAACAACATGTGGAGGAGCCCGAATGCCATCTGATACCAGCAATCCGACATACCCCCCGGCGGCGGATTTTGTCGCCAAGGCGCATGTGGATGCGGCGAAGTATGACGAGATGTATGCCGCCTCGATCAACGACCCGGAAGCCTTCTGGGCCGAACACGGGAAGCGGGTCGACTGGATCAAGCCTTTTACCGAGGTGAAGGACGTCAACTACACTTTCGGCGAGGTGAAGATCAACTGGTTCGCCGATGGTCAGCTCAATGTCGCGGCGAATTGCATCGACCGGCATCTGGAAACCCGCGGCGATCAGACGGCGATCATTTTCGAGCCGGACGATCCGAACGAAGCGGCGCAGCACATCACTTACCGCGAGTTGCACGGCCATGTCTGCCGCATGGCCAATGTGCTGAAGAATCTCGGGATTGGTAAGGGCGACCGGGTGGTGATTTACCTGCCGATGATCCCGGAAGCGGCCTATGCCATGCTGGCCTGCGCCCGGATCGGCGCCATTCATTCCATCGTCTTTGCGGGCTTTTCGCCAGATGCGCTCGGCGCGCGGGTCAATGGCTGTGATGCCAAGCTGGTCATTACCGCCGACACCGCCCCGCGCGGCGGGCGGCGCACCAAGCTCAAGGACAACGTCAATCAGGCGTTGTTGCACGATTTCGACGAGGTAAAATGCCTTGTGGTCAAGCGCACCGGGGACGAGATTGCCTGGCGCGCGGGCAACGATTTCTGGCTGCATGAGGAGTTGGAGAAGGTGAGCGACAGCTGCCCGGCGGAGGTAATGGATGCGGAAGACCCGCTGTTCATCCTCTACACCTCCGGCTCCACCGGCCAGCCCAAGGGCGTTGTGCATACTTCCGGCGGCTATCTCGTCTGGGCCGCGATGACGCATGAGATCACCTTCGATTACCACGACGGCGACGTGTATTGGTGTACCGCCGATGTGGGCTGGGTCACGGGGCACAGCTATATCGTCTACGGCCCGCTGGCTAATGGCGCGACGACGCTGATGTTTGAAGGCGTGCCGACCTACCCGGACGCCTCGCGCTTCTGGCAGGTTTGTGAAAAGCACAAGGTCAATCAGTTCTACACCGCCCCGACCGCCATCCGCGCGCTGATGGGGCAAGGCAAGGAATTTGTCGAGAAATGCGACCTGTCGAGCCTGAAGGTTCTCGGCACGGTGGGCGAACCGATCAACCCGGAAGCGTGGAACTGGTATAACGAGGTTGTCGGCAAGGGGCGCTGCCCGATCGTCGATACCTGGTGGCAGACCGAGACCGGCGGGCACATGATGACCCCCCTGCCCGGCGCACATGCAACCAAACCCGGCGCGGCGATGAAGCCGTTTTTCGGGGTGCATCCGGTGGTGCTGGAACCGACCAGCGGCGAAGAGATTCACGAATACCCGGTCGAGGGCGTTCTGGCGATCAAGGATAGCTGGCCGGGGCAGATGCGCACCGTCTGGGGCGACCATGAGCGTTTCCAGCAGACCTATTTCTCCGATTACAAGGGCTATTACTTCTCCGGCGATGGCTGCCGGCGCGATGAGGACGGGGATTACTGGATCACCGGCCGGGTCGATGACGTGATCAACGTATCCGGGCACCGTATGGGCACGGCGGAGGTCGAAAGCGCGCTGGTGGCGCATTCGAAAGTCGCGGAAGCGGCCGTGGTGGGCTACCCGCACGACATCAAGGGGCAAGGCATTTACTGCTATGTCACGCTGATGTCGGACGAGGAGCCGAGCGAGGAATTGCGGCAGGAGTTGCGCAAGTGGGTGCGCTCAGAGATTGGCCCGATTGCCTCACCGGACGTGATCCAGTGGGCGCCCGGCCTGCCGAAAACCCGCTCCGGCAAGATCATGCGCCGCATTCTGCGCAAAATCGCGGAGAACGATTACGACGCTTTGGGCGATACCTCGACGCTGGCCGATCCGTCGGTGGTTGAGGAATTGATCGACAACCGGGAGGAGACCTGATGCGCGGGAAAACCGAGGCATAGAATGCCGCAGCCCGGCGCCTTTGCCGGGCCGCGCATGGCTCTCGCCGCCAATGGCGCGCGCAGGGCCACCCGCAGGCGCACGCGAGCGGCGCGCAGGCGGGAAATCTCGGCGCAACCGCCCCGTTGGCGGCGGCGCACATAAGGGGAAGTTGCCGGACCGGAAACGCGCCTTGCGGGGCAGGCACCGGCAACCGACACGACAATAGGGAGGAGCCACAAACATGGCCGAAAATTCCAATAACAACGCATATTGGTCCGCCAATCTGCGGATCATTGTGATCAGCCTCATCATATGGGCGCTGGTCTCTTTCGGGTTCGGCATCCTGCTGCGCCCCATGCTGTCCGGCATCGCCGTTGGCGGCACCGATCTGGGCTTCTGGTTTGCCCAGCAAGGGTCGATCCTTGTCTTCCTGGCGCTGATCTTTTTCTACGCCTTCCGGATGAACAAGCTCGATAAAGAACACGGCGTCGAAGAAGAATAAGGAAGCGCAGCATGGATCAGTTTACCATTAACCTGCTGTTTGTGGGCGCGTCCTTTGCGCTTTACATCGGCATCGCAATCTGGGCCCGCGCGGGCTCAACCTCGGAGTTCTACGCCGCCGGCCGCGGCGTGCATCCGGTCACCAACGGCATGGCGACCGCCGCCGACTGGATGTCGGCCGCCTCCTTCATCTCGATGGCCGGCCTCATCGCCTTCACCGGCTATGACAACTCGTCCTTCCTCATGGGCTGGACCGGCGGCTACGTGCTGCTTGCCCTGCTGCTCGCGCCCTATCTGCGCAAGTTCGGCAAGTTCACCGTGTCCGAGTTCATCGGCGATCGCTTTTACTCGCAGACCGCCCGCATCGTTGCGGTGGCCTGCCTGATCATCGCTTCGGTGACGTATGTGATCGGCCAGATGACCGGCGTTGGCGTGGCCTTTGGCCGCTTCCTTGAGGTGGACAACACCACCGGCCTGCTGATCGGCGCGGCAGTCGTCTTTGCCTACGCGGTGTTCGGCGGCATGAAGGGCGTGACCTACACGCAGGTGGCGCAGTATGTGGTTCTCATCACCGCTTACACCATCCCGGCGATCTTCATCTCGCTGCAACTGACCGGCAACCCGATCCCGGCACTGGGCCTCTTTGGCGACTATGCCGCGACGGGCGAACCGCTTCTGGCGAAGCTGGACGCGGTGGTGACGGAGCTTGGCTTCAACGAGTATACCGCGCACCACGCCGACACGCTGAACATGGTTCTGTTCACCCTGTCGCTGATGATCGGCACCGCCGGTCTGCCGCACGTGATCATGCGCTTCTTCACCGTGCCCCGCGTGGCCGATGCACGCTGGTCCGCCGGTTGGGCGCTGGTTTTCATCGCGCTGCTTTACCTCACGGCTCCGGCTGTGGGCGCCATGGCGCGTCTGAACATCTCCGAGATGATGTGGCCCAATGGCGGCATCGCGGGCGGTGCGGTGACGACCCAGCAGATCGAAAACGACAGCAAGTATGACTGGATGGCCACGTGGCAGAAGACCGGCCTTCTCGATTGGGAAGACAAGAACGGCGACGGCATGATCCAGTATTACAACGACAAGAACGCCGATCTTCAGGCGATGGCCGCGGAAAAGGGCTGGGCTGGCAACGAGCTGACCAAGTTCAACCGCGACATTCTTGTGCTGGCCAACCCCGAGATTGCCAACCTGCCCGGTTGGGTGATCGGTCTTGTGGCGGCGGGCGGCCTTGCGGCGGCGCTGTCGACGGCGGCCGGTCTGTTGCTCGCGATCTCGTCGGCGGTTTCGCATGACCTGATCAAGGGCGCGATCAACCCGCAGATCTCCGAACGCGGCGAGTTGATGTCGGCGCGGGTGGCGATGGCGGTGGCGATTGTGGTCGCAACCTGGCTCGGCCTGAACCCACCGGGCTTCGCGGCGCAAACCGTGGCGCTGGCCTTCGGTCTTGCCGCAGCGTCGATCTTCCCGGCCCTGATGATGGGGATTTTCTCGACCCGCGTGAACAATAGCGGCGCGGTTTGGGGGATGATCGCGGGCATCACCGTGACCCTGATCTACATCTTCCTGCACAAGGGGTGGTTCTTCGTTCCGGGCACCAACAGCTTCTCCGATGCAGACCCGCTGCTCGGCACCATCAAGTCCACCTCCTTCGGCGCCATCGGCGCGGCGGTGAACTTCGCGGTGGCTTACATCGTGTCCGGCATGACCAAGCCGCTTCCGACGGAAATCCGTGAGCTGGTCGAAAGCGTCCGTGTGCCGAAAGGCGCCGGCGCTGCACAGGATCACTAAGCCAAACGCCCCGCCGCGCTTTTTCGCGGCGGGGTCTTTCAAACGGGTCCTGTCCGGCAGATAACGGGCAGGACTTTTCATTTTCGAGGTTCAGGCCAGAGGTCCAACATGCCACTTTCCAACGAGCAAATTCTCCGTTTCATTACCTCCGTTCACCCCTATGACGCCCTGCCCGCCGAAAAACAGGCGGAAATCGCGCGCGCCGTGGAGGTCTGCGAATTGCCCGCCGGGGCGCAGATTTACCGCTTCGGCGAGGAAATGGCGGGGCTGTATATCATCTATGACGGGCGGGTCGAAGTGACCGACGCCAATGGTGAGCTGGTCTCGCATCTGGGCCTGCGCAATTCCTTTGGCGAGCGCGGCCTGTCGCGCGATGGGCGCGCCGCGACCTCGGCGCGCACCCTCAGCGATGCCGTGCTTCTGCTGCTGCCCGCCGCGCTGTTTCACGCGCTGATCGAGGCGCACAGAACCGTCGCCCGCTTCTTTGACCGCTCCCGCACCAGCACGACGGAAGAGGCGGCGCAAAGCGATCTGACCACGGTCACGGTCGAGACCCTGATGGCCACGACCCCGATCACCTGCCCGCCGGACTGCACCGCCGTGACCGCTGCCCGCACCATGCGCGACCACAAAATCTCCTCGCTCTGCGTCACCCGGCCCGAAGACAAGCTCGTCGGCATCGTCACCACCCGCGACCTGTCGGGCAAGGTGCTGGCGGAGGCGTTGCCCCCCGAAACGCCGGTGTCGGACGTCATGACGCCGGACCCGGTGCATCTCTCTCCCGCCGCCATTGGTTCAGACGTGTTGCATCAGATGATGGAGCGGCGCATCGGTCACATCCCGATTGTCGAGGCGGGCAAGCTGGTCGGCATTGTCAGCCAGTCGGACCTGACCCGGTTTCAGGCGGTCAGCTCCGCCGAGTTGGCGGGCGAGATTGCCAGCGCGCAAACCGCTGAGGAGATGGCCACGATCACCGCGCGCATCCCCCGGCTGCTGGTCTCGCTGGTCGCCGCGGGCAACCGCCATGAGGTCGTCACCCGCCTGATCACCGACATCGCCGACACCGTGACCCGCCGGCTTCTGACGCTGGCGGGGGAAAAGCTCGGCCCCCCGCCGGTGCCGTATCTCTGGCTGGCCTGCGGCTCACAGGGGCGGCAGGAGCAAACCGGCGTTTCCGATCAGGATAATTGCCTGATGCTCGACGACGCGGTGACGGAAGCGGATATGGATTATTTCCGCGCGCTGGCGAAATTCGTCAGCGATGGGCTGGACGTGACCGGCTATTTCTACTGCCCCGGCGACATGATGGCGACCAATCCGCGCTGGTGCCAGCCGGTGCGCGTCTGGCGCGACTATTTCGCCCGCTGGATCCGCAAGCCGGACCCGGAAGCGCAAATGCTGGCCTCGGTGATGTTCGACCTGCGCCCCATCGGCGGCCACCGCGCCCTGTTCGAAGACTTGCAGGAAGAGACCCTTGCCGCCGCGGCGAAAAACTCGATTTTCGTGGCCCATATGGTATCGAACTCGCTCAAACACATGCCGCCGCTCGGCCTGTTGCGCGGGCTGGCGACCATCCGCTCCGGCGAGCATAAGAACCAGATCGACATGAAGCTGAACGGGGTTGTGCCGGTGGTGGATCTGGGCCGGATTTACGCGCTTCAGGGCAAGCTGACCGAGGTCAATACCCGCGCGCGCCTCGTGGCCGCCGCCCATGCGGGCGTGCTGTCCGCCTCCGGCGCCGCCGACCTGATCGACGCCTATGACCTGATCGCGCGCACCCGGCTGGAGCATCAGGCGGCGCGGGTCAAGAAGGGGCAGAAGCCGGACAATTACCTCGCCCCCGCCGCCCTGTCCGACTTCGACCGCTCGCATCTGCGCGACGCGTTCGTTGTGATAAAAACCCTTCAATCGGCGGTCGGGCATGGCAAGGGGGCGCTGGGGTAAGCCCGGCGCGGCAGAAAAACAACCGGGCCGCGCGCCCGGCAAAAGACGAGGGAGGATGAGATGTTTCTGGAACTGATCGCGGTCTTGGTCGCGGGTTTTGCCGGGGCGGGCGTGGTGATGCTGCTCAACCGGGTGCTGGGCGGACGCCTGCCGCGCTGGCTGGCTCCGGTCGTGGCGGCGGGCGCGATGATCGCGGCGACCGTAAGCAGCGAATACGGCTGGTATCAGCGCACGGCGGACGCGCTGCCGGAGGGGCTGGAGGTGGTGGAAACCATTGAAAAGCAAGCCTTTTACCAGCCCTGGACCTACCTGCGCCCCTATGTGGACCGCTTCATGGCGGTGGATGTCGCCACGCTAAAGCGCCACGATGCCGCCCCCGATATGGTTCTGGCGGATGTGTATCTCTTTGGCCGCTGGGCGCCGGTGCATGCCTTCCCGGTGCTGGCCGATTGCGCCGGGATGCGCCGCGCCGCGCTGACCGATGCGATCGACTTTGAGGCGGACGGGACGGTGATCGGCGCGGAGTGGTTCACCGCCGGTGCGGGGGATCCGATGCTGGACGCAATCTGCAAAACAGGAGGCGGCGATGGATAAGCTCTCTTTGCGCCTGCGGGTTTTCCTGCTCTTCTCAGGCTTCGGCGTTGCCGGGGTCGCGGTGGTGATCTTCGCGCTCTGGGTTGGGTTCGCCCGCATGGAGGAGGCCGGGGCCACGTCCGCCCTGATCACCGCCGGGCTGATCGCCGGTTTTGGCCTTTTGGGCCTGACCGCCGGGCTTTGGTATCTGTTCGACGCCTTCGTCGCCCGCCCGGTTGAACACCTGACCGCCGCGCTGCGCTCCAACGCCCATGCAGGGGTCGATATGACGGTGGACGAGGAACAGGCGCGCCATCTGGGCGACCTCGCCCCGGCAGTGCAGGCGATCACCGGGCAATTGTCACAATCGACGCTGGAGGCGGCGGAAGCGGTGGCGCAGGAAACCGCGCATCTGGCGGCGGAAAAGGAAAAGCTCACCGCGCTGTTGACCGACATTCCGATGGCGATGGCGCTGATCAGCCCGTCGCACCAAATTGTGCTGTACGACGGGCAGGCCGCAGCGGTTCTGGCGCAAATCCACGTCCCGCGCCTCAACGCCTCGATCTTCGAGTATTTCGACGAAGAAGCGGTGCGCGCCGCGCATGAGGAAATGCTTGAGAGCGGGCAGGAAGTCGCCTTCCCCGCGCGCGGCACCGCTGGGCGGCTGACCTTCGATCTGCGCATGAAACCCCTGTCGCACGCGCCGGGCTACATGCTGCTGATCGACGAGACCCACGCCCTCATTGCGCCAGACGCTTCCCGGCCGCTGGTCTATGATTTCGCCCTCTCAGAACGCGAAACCGAGCGCGACATCGCCGAACGCCCCCTGCGCGCGCTGGACATGGCGGTGTTCGACACCGAAACCACCGGACTGCAACCCAACCGCGACGAGGTGGTGCAGTTGGGCGCGGTGCGGGTGGTGAACGCAAAGATCGTGCCCGGCGAGGTGATCGACGAGTTGGCCAATCCGGGCCGCCCGATCCCGCCGGAAAGCACCAAGGTGCATAAGATCACCGACGCAATGGTGGCCGATGCCGCCAGCCCGCAAGAGGTTCTGAGCCATTTCCACCGCTTCGCCGCCAACGCGGTGATCGTCGCCCATAACGCGCCCTTCGACATGGCGTTTCTGCACCGGCACGGCGCGCGCGAAGGGCTGGACTGGAACCACCCGGTGCTGGACACGGTGCTGCTCTCGGCGGTGGTGTTCGGGGCCGACGCGCCGCACACGCTCGACGCGCTCTGCGATCGGCTCGGCATCGAAATCCCGCCCGAGCTACGCCACACCGCACTGGGCGACGCGCAAGCCACCGCCGAAGCCCTCTGCCGCCTGATCCCGATGCTGGAGGCGCGGGGGCTGGAAACCTTCGGACAGGTCATCGAACAAACCCGCAAACACGGGCGGCTGTTGCAGGATCTGAATTAGGGCGCAATCAGGATGGCGCGAAAATCGTTGACGTTGGTCAGGGTCGGGCCGGGGATGACCTGATCGCCCAAGGCGGCGAAGAAGCGGTGGGCGTCGTTGTTGTGCAGTGCTTGCGCCGCGTTTAGCCCCGCCGCGCGTGCCCGTTCCAGCGTATCCGGCCCGATCAGCGCACCCGCGACCTCCGCCGCCCCGTCGACCCCGTCCGTGTCGCAGGCGATGGCGTGGATGCCGGGCGCGCCGTTCAACGCCAGAGCCAGCGCGAGGCAAAATTCTGCGTTCGGGCCGCCGATCCCGTCGCCGCGCCGCGTGACCGTCAGTTCGCCGCCCGAGAGGAGCAGAACCGGGCGCGCGTCGGGAGGCAAATCGCGCTGCACCGCAAGAGCCGTTTCCGCCTGCGCCCGCGCCACCTCGCGCGCCTCGCCTTCAATCGCATCGCCCAACAGCCGCACCTCGCAGCCCTCCGCCGCGCGCGCTGCCGCTGCCAGCGACTGCGCAGGAGCGGCGATGATCTCGGCCCGCGCGCGGGCACAGCGCGGATCGTCCGGCGGCACGACGCGGCTTGCCGTAATTGCAGCGCGCAAAGCGGGCGGGACCGGCACGTCGAATTGCGCCAGCGCCGCCAGCGCCTCTTCCGGCCGCGACGCCTCGCCGACCACCGGACCGGAGCCAATATCGGCAACCCGGTCGCCCGGCACGTCGGAGATCAGGAGCGACAGCATTTGCGCAGGAAACGCCGCCGCCGCCAACTGCCCGCCCTTCACCCGGCTCAGGTGTTTGCGCACCACATTCATGCGGTCGATGGGCATGCCAGACGCAAGGAGTGCGGCGTTCAACGCCTGTTTTTGCGCCAAACTCACACCGGGCGCCGGGGCGCATAAAAGCGCCGAAGCGCCGCCGGAAATCAGGCTGAGGACGAAATCCCCTTCGCCCAAACCCTCCAGTATCGCCAGCATCCGCGCCGTAGCCTGGGCTCCGGCCGCATCGGGAACCGGATGGGAAGCCTCAACGATTTCAATGCCTTGGCAGGGTCGGGCATGGCCGTAGCGGGTGATAACCAAACCCTCGCACGGCCCCCAAAGCGCCTCCACCGCCTCCGCCATCCGCGCGCTCGCCTTGCCCGCACCGACGACCACAACCCGCCCGCTGGTGGGCTTCGGCGGCAGGAAGGCGCCCAAACACCGCATCGGGTCCGCCGCCGCCACCGCCGCATCAAACAACCCGCGCAGCAACCGCCACTCCACCGGACGCGCCGCGCTACCCATCGCGCTCAACAATCTGTTCCGCATCAATCCCGCCCAGCGACTGAAACAGCGCGCCGGTATTGGGCAGGTTAAACTTCTTGAGCAGCTTGGCGCGGTAAACCTCGACCGTGCGATGCGAAATGTCGAGGCGCAGGGCAATCTCCTTCGAGGTCAGCCCCTCGCCGAGATAGGACACGATCTCGCGTTCGCGCCGGGTAAGCGGCTTGTAGGGGCGCAGCTCGGACAGGTCGGCAAAGCTCCAGACCGCCCGGTGCAGCGGGTTTTCCGGCGTGAACGTATGCCCGCGCACCCGGCACCAGAACAACGCGCCGGACTTCTTGGCCATGATGCGCTCGTCCCAATAGGAATTGGTTTCGCGCAACTGGTCAATGCCGCGGTCGCGAATGTTCACAAACTCGTCATGGGTCGGATACAGCACCTCGAAAAGCTGGTCGCGCAACTCGTGCGCCGCGTAGCCAAACATCTGCGCAAAGGCGAGATTGCAGTCGCGGATCACGCGGTTTTCCGTCACCACAAGACCCACCGGCGCATGGGTGAAGGCCAGTTCCGCGAAGTGGCCGCGGGCAAAACTCTGGTCAACATCTGAGGACATTTGTTCGGGCTCCAAAGCGAGGCTAGCCCTTTGCCGCCAGACGTTCAATAACCTCTTTCACGCGGGCAATTTGCTCCGGCTGGGACAGGGTCGGCGCGTGTCCGGTCGCCGCAACACAGGTCACGCCCGGTTTCGGCCCGCTCCCCGCCATCCGCGCCACCACCTCGGCGGAAATCAGATCGCTGTCGGCGCCGTAAATCAGATGCACCGGCAGGTCGATCTTTTCCCAGCGCTCCCAGGGCCCTGCCCCAATCGCCAGCGGCATCGGCAGGGCCGCAATCAGCGCCGGGTCGTAATGGGTAGTGAACAGCCCATCACCCCGGCGACGCAGCGAAGTGCGGGTCATCCGGGTCCAGAACGCATCGCTGTTTTCCCCAAACGGCACATAAGCCGCGCGAAACCACTTCTCCGCCTCGGTAACGCTCTGAAACACCGGCCCTTCCGAAGCATAGGCGACGATCCGCCGCAGCGCCGCATCGGGCACTTCCGGGCCAATATCATTGATGATCAGCCAGTCGAGCCGGTCCGCATGGGGGCCGGAAGCCAGCCGCATCCCGATCATCGCCCCCATGGACGTGCCGATCCAACCGACACGCTCCAAGCCGTAATAATCCATCAGATCGGTGGCGATCCCGGCGTAATATTCCAGCGTATATTCCGCCTCCGGGTCACTGGACCAACTCGACAGCCCCCGCCCGATCGTATCCGGGCACAGCACGAAATACTTCTCCGACAGCGCCGCCGCCAATTCATCAAAATCCCGCCCCGTGCGCACCAGCCCATGCCAGCAGACAATGGCCGGATTGGCCGGGTCGCCCCATTCGGTCACATGCACCTCATGGTCTAACACATGGGCAAAACGGAAATTCGGCTGCGTCATTTGGCGGCTCCCTTGTCAATGATGGTGCCTGCAATGCCCTTCGGGAAGAAATAGACCAGCAGGATGAAGATGATACCAAGCCAGAACAGCCAGCGGTCCGGGTCCAGCACTTGCGGCAGGAGCGGCACATCCGCCAACGCCGCCGCCGCGCTGCCCATCAGATCGCGCAGGTAATACTGCGCCATGACCAGCAAAACCGCGCCAATCACCGCGCCCCACATGGTCCCCATGCCGCCAATCACCACCATCAGCAGAATGTCGATCATGATGGCGAAGGACAGCGCCGTGTCCGGCCCGGTATATTTGAGCCAGATGGCGTAAACCGTGCCCGCGATGGAGGCAATGCAGGCGGTAAAGACGAAAACCGCCGTGCGGTAGGCCACGACCCGGTAGCCGATGGCCTCGGCCCGCGCTTCATTCTCGCGGATGGATTTCAACACCGTACCGAAGGGCGACACGGTCAGACGCAGCATTAGGGCAAACAGCGCAATGGAGGTCAGAAAGACGAAGTAATAAGCCGCAAGTTTACCGTTGAGCTTCACCCCCGCAAGGCGCACCACCTTGCCGTCGGCGTCCACCATCAGCTTGTTGGCGGTCTTGAAGAGGTCCGGTGCGCGGTAGGTGATTCCGTCTTCGCCGCCGGTGAAATCACTGAGCTGGCTGGCCAGAACCATCATCACGCTGGCCGCTGCAAGGGTGATCATGGCGAAGAAAATCGCCTTGACCCGCAGCGACAACAACCCGATGCCGACCGCCGCCACGATGGACAAGACCAGCCCCGCAACGCCGCCGACCAATACTGCGTCCCATCCCGGCCCCATCTGTTTGAGCGAAATCGCCGCGCCGTAGGCCCCGAAGCCAAAAAACATCGTGTGGGCAAAGCTGACGATGCCGGTATAGCCGATCAGCAGGTCGTAAGACCCGACCAGCACGATGAACACGCAAATCCGGGCCGCAACCTCAAGGCTGCGCACGTCCTGAAACAGGAAGGGCGCGAAGAGCAGCGCTGCGGCGATGAGAAACACCATGCCGCGAACCAGTAGCGCCCCTTTATTCTGAACCACCATAGCCACCTCACTTCACCGCCGGCCGCAGCCCGTTGGGCCGCCACATCAAAATGACCAGCATCAACAGCATGTTCGACGCCAGCGCCAGTTTCGGCGCCAGAAAGCCAACGTAATTAGCGATCAGCCCAACCAGTATGGCCCCAAGCAACGTGCCCTCAACCGAACCCAGCCCGCCGATAATCACCACGATGAACACAATGATCATCATCTCGCCGCCCAGCGCTGGCGTGATCAGGGTCTCATACCCGGCCCACATCGCGCCCCCCAGCGCCGCCAGCGCGGAACCGGCCATGAACACGCCGATAAAGAGCCGGTCAATGCGAAAGCCCAGCGCCTCGACCATCTCGCGGTTTTCCACGCCCGCACGCACCAACAGGCCGATGCGGGTGCGGTTCAGCGTGACGTAAAGCGCGCCGTAAGCGATGGCCCCGAGCGCAAAGGCAAAGGCGCGGTAGACCTCGATGGTCACGTCACCGATCAGGAAGGCGCCCTCCAGAAACGCCGGACGCGGCACCGACATCGGTGTGCCGCCCCAAATCGCCAGAATGGCCTGTTCGACCACGATCAGCGCCCCCATGGTGATCAGGATCTGGCGCAAATGATCGGCATAGACCGGCTTGATGATCACCACCTCAAAGAACCAGCCCGCCACCAGCCCGAAGAGGATGGCCGCGCAGAAGGCGAGAAACAGGGCGAGGATATTCAACGCGATGTAGTCCGAACCGAGCCAGCCTCCCATCGCTGCCAAAGCCGACGCCGCCACGAAGGCGCCGAGCGAAACAAAGCCCGAATGGGCGAAATTCATCACATCCATCAGGCCAAAGACCAGCGACAGGCCCGACGCCATGAGGAAAATCATCATCCCCATGGCGAGCCCGGCGACCGTCAGCGTGACCCAGCTTGAGGGCACCCCGATCAGCACCAGCGCCACCAGCGCAACCGCTACGGGCAACAGGTTGACCCCTCCCGCGCGGCGTATGATCCGGTTCAGCTTTTCCATGCTCCCCCCCTATACCGACAGGCTCAACAGCCGGTCGCGCAACGCCTTGTCGGCAACAAAATCCGCCATGCTGCCGCGATGCACGATATGCCCGTCTTCCACCACCGCGACCGCCTCGCCGATGGAACTGGCAAAGTCGAAATTCTGCTCGACCAGCACAATAGTCGTGTCGCGCGCCATCTCGCGAAACGCCTCCGCCATGCCATCGACAATCGCCGGGGCCAGCCCCTTGGTCGGCTCGTCGATCAGGATCACATCGCGCGGCTCGATCATGGCGCGCGCCACCGCAAGCATCTGCTTCTGCCCGCCCGACAAGGCCCAAGCATGCATGTCCCAAAAAGTGTCCAGCGCAGGAAACAGGGTCAAAATCCGTTCCAGCCGCACCGGGTCGAACTTGCCCTTCGCGGTCGCCAGCACCAGATTTTCCGCCACGGTCAGCCCGCCGAAAATCCCCATATCCTCCGGCACCAGCGCAAAACCGCGCCGCGCGATCTCGGACGGATGCAGGCCGGAAATATCCTCGCCGCGAAAGCGCACCGAACCGGGCGACGGCGTCCAAAGCCCCATGATGGAGCGCAGCGTCGTCGTCTTGCCCGCCCCGTTGCGCCCGAGCAGCACAAAAACCCCACCCTCGGGAACCTCAAAGGACACATCATGCAACACCACATATTGCCCGATCGAAGTCTTCATATTTTCAACACTGAGGAAACTCATGCCACCTCCGCCGATTTGCCGAGATAGACATCGCGCACGATCCGGCTCGCCATGACCTCTTCCGGCTCCCCATCCGCGAGCAACTCACCGTTATGCAACACGATGATCCGATCCGCCAGCGCGCGCACCACGTCCATCTTGTGTTCCACCAGCAAAACCGTCTTGCTCTTGTCCTTCTTGATCTCGGCGATCAGGTCTAAAACGTCCGGCGCGTGGTCGAGCGACATGCCCGCGGTCGGCTCGTCAAACATGTAAACCTCCGGCTCCATCGCCATCAACAGCGCCACTTCCAACTTGCGCTGATCCCCGTGCGACAGCGCAGCGGCGGGCAGATGCGCCACCTCCGAGAGCCGGGTGCGCTCCAGATATTCCTCCGCCCGACGCACCAGATCGCCACGCGCGGCCACGCTTTGCAAAACGGACCAGCCCGCCCCCGATTGCGCCTGCACCGCGAGGCGGATGTTTTCCAGAACGCTCAGGCGCGTAAACAGGTTGGTAAGCTGAAACGCCCGGCCCAGCCCGCGTTTGGCGCGCGCGGACGGGGGCAGCCGGGTCAAATCCTCACCCCCCTTTAAGACGCGCCCGAAACTGGCCGGGAGCTGACCGGAAATCAGGTTGAAATAGGTGGTCTTGCCCGCCCCGTTCGGCCCGACAATCACCGTCAGCTCGCCGGGATAAAAGGCGCAGCTCACCCGATTGACCGCCACATGCCCGCCAAAACGGATGGTCAGATCCTGTGTTTCTAACGAAGGAATGCTCATGATTTCCCTTGCAACTCAAAGGGTTGTGTTCCGAGAAGGTGGCTCGGGCCGCAACGCGCAGCCCGAGCCGGGAAAAACGGGCTTAGTTGGTGCGCCCGATCGGAATGTCCATCTCCTCGGGCTTGATCTCGCGAACCAGCTCCGGGATGGCCCATTCCACATCATCATCAACCTTGATGCGGAAATGATACATGCTTTGCAGCGCCTGATGGTCCTCCGGGCGGAAGGTCATGGTGCCCTTCGGCGTTTCCCACGACATGCCTTCCATCGTCGCAATCAGGCTCTCCGTATCCCAGTCCGGCGCGGTTTCCAGCGCCTTGACCACCGCCAGCGCCGCCGCCATGCCCCCGGCGGTAAAGAAGTCCGGCGGGCTGTCGAAGCGCTCCATATGCGTCTTGACCAACCAGTCATTCACCGCATTGTCCGGGCTTTCGAAGTAATAGTAAATCGCGCCTTCCATGCCCGGCACCCGCTTGTAGGTCGGCAGGACCGGCAGGATATGCCCCCCGGTGGAAATCTCGATCCCATAGCGTTCCGGCTGCATCGCCTTGATCTTGCCCATCGGGTCGCCCCCGCCAGCCACATAGATCAGGATCACCTTGCGGCCCTCCTTGTCCTTGAGCGCGTTGAACATGCGCTCGGCGGCGGCGGTGTAATCCGTCGTGCCCTGCGGCACATATTCCTCGGTCACAATCGTCGCACCGGAACCGTCAAGTGCGGCGCGGAAGGCAGTGACCCCGTCGCGCCCGAAGGCGTAATCCTCCGCCAGCGTGGCGACATGCAGATCGGGGCCGGGGTTGAGCGCCAAAGCCTGCGCGATCATATCCATCGAGGAATTGCGCGAAGTCTTGAAGATGTAGCGGTTGCTGTCCGGGCCGGTCAGACTGTCCGCCACCGCCGGCTCCACAAGCAGAATGCGCTCATATTCCTCCGCGATGGGCAACAGCCCCTTGGTCACGCCGGACGACGTTGCGCCCACAGCGAGCAACACCTCGTCATCGCCATAAGCCTCCGCCAGAACCGCCCGCGCCACGTCGGGCTTGAACTGCGTATCCTTGTGAATAATCTCGATCGGATGGCCCTTGACCATCCCCGATCCGCCGGTGGCGTATTCGATCCCAAGCTCAAACCCCGTCTGAACCTGCTTGGAAAAGACCTCGAACGAATGGCCCGATGTTCCATGCACCAGCGCGATTTTTACCGGGTCTTCAGCAACGGCCGGCGTGGCGAGCATCAGGCCCGTCAACACCGCCAATGTGCGGCTAAATTTCATCATATCTTCCTCCCAAACCAGCCCCCGCCATTGCTTGCGACAAGGGTCTTCGGCAGGTTCGATTGTCCCGCCGGAAGGCAAAACGGGCAAGATTGTAGAAATACTTATGTGAAATTACACGGAGGATCGCGGAAAACAGGCCGTTCGAACAGACCCGACCAAACCCACCTCACCCAGCGCCCTCAGCCGTTTACGGCCCAGCGTCATAGCCGCGGTTGTAGGCGTCCATCGCCAGAATGGACAAAAACAGGTCTTTAGAGATCGTCATTTTGGAAATCCTTTGCGCCAGTTGCCACGAGTTAGAATGTCATGCTGCGGTCCAGAAAGAGAACCCCATAAGTCACTCAATGTGTCACCACTAAACCACCCCAAAACCTCCTCCACCCGCCCCTCGGTCACGGGGTCGTCCGTTGCCTGCACCGTCACCTCGCGCAGCGCAATGCCCTCCCCGAAGGTCGCG
>PDWI01004584.1_pt1 | contig 18421 bp, 12 predicted proteins | sample 1430891 | NCBI WGS metagenome assembly PDWI01 (sample SAMN01162508, study PRJNA174530) | Oral metagenome, whole genome shotgun sequencing project. | biome: Marine environment; feature: Marine mammal; material: Swab sample of the gingival sulcus; isolation source: swab sample of gingival sulcus...
AATTGCCAAAGGTTGCTTAACCACTTCTATTAAGGCTTTAAGGTCTTCTTTGATACTGTCGGGAAGCTTAGCCGAAGTGAATTTTTGTAGAATCTCCTCGTCGCTAACATCGTTGGACAAGGCATACTCATAAAAATTGTTATCCTCCATAAATTGGACGAATACATCGGTACTGACAACCACCGTTCTCGGAATGGTAATCAATACATCATCTATATGGTCTGTTATTTTTTTCTGTTTAATAAGAGAGTCGATAAACGCCAAGCCTCTTGCCTTTCCGCCTAAAGCCCCCTCTCCTATTCGAGAAAACATCAAATAATCGTCAAATTTTTCTTTATCGAATTTTGCGATAACACCACGCCCTTTGTTTTGTCGATAACTCGAAATAGCCTGAACAATAAACTTGCGAAGTTCCGAAACACTCTCAAAATCGTCAACGGAAATTGGACGGAACAACCTAGCCACCTGAAATAAGGCACGTGCTTTCATCCATCTCGAAAAACTATTTTTTTGACTGTAATGCACCAATAAATCGTCCGGAATTTCTTCGATACGACGCTGTAATTCTCTCAAGCTTGAGGCTCTGGAAATTTCTTCTCCCGTTTCTTGATTTCTAAAAATAAAATCACCAAACGCCAAAGACTCTTTTAAATAATTGCGTAATTCGCGAGGTAGGTTTTTAGAGTATTTATATAAAAATACCGTGTCGTTTTCCTTAGCGTATTTTTCATTTTCCAAATCGGAAGACTGTAATAAAACCGGTAAAAAAGGATTCTCTTTTTTGAGCTCTTTTAAAAGTTTTATCCCTGCAATAGGGTCTTTTTTTCCGTTTCGCTCATAGCAAATATCAGAAATCACGCCCAGCATATTGTTCTTGTACTTATTAAACAAGACCATCGCTTCGTCATAATTCGTTGCCAGCAAGATTTTTGGTCGTCCCCTCATTCGCATCATTTTCTGATGAGAATTGTGGGCTTCGTGCATAAATGTTAAAGCCTGTTTAAAGATGATTTTATAAATCTCCGGCAAATAAAGGCTATAAAAACGAATAGAATCCTCTACCAAAAGAATGGTTTGAACACCCACTTCGTTAACATCGTGCTCGACATTTATTTTATCTTCCATCAATTTGACAATCGCCAAAAGGATATTGGAATCACCCAACCAAGAAAATACATAATCGACCGCCGAAAAATCTTCGGTATCCAACAAAATACTAACCTCTCGCGACATCTGTGCCAAAACCACCACCGGAATATTTTTATAATTCGACTTAACTTTTTTAGCAAAATCGTAGGCAGGCATATCGCTAATGGTCAGCATCGAAATAATAAGGTCTATATTATCTTTTTCCAAAACCTTAAACGCTTCTTCGGCAGTACAAACTTGCACAAATATTGGCGGATGTCTCAAGTTTAGAGAAACGTACTCGTTAAAAATTTGCTCGTCTATTCTCCCATCTTCCTCCAACATAAAAGCATCGTAATTGCTACAAATCAGCAATACTTTACGAATTCTGTTCTGCATTAAAGTATCGAAAGGAGTATCGTGAAAGTAATATTTTCTAGATTCTAAAATTCTTTTATAAATAGATTCTTCTTGATGACTCATTCTTTTTTTATTTGACGAAATTTCTAAAGCATATAAGTTTAATTCGGTCGCAAATTTATAAAAAGTTAAGGTTTTATTTACTTTCTACCTAAAATCTGTAAGGTTTTCCGTGATAAGGGAATTAGAAGAATATCCGAAAAGAAAAAGCAAAAACAACCGTTAACATGGTATAATTAAATTTTTCATAACTTCCAGGAATACAGCCCCTATAGGTTAGAAATCTATAGAGCTTATTTGCATTTTTAAAATTCTCAAATAACATTACAATAATACACACTGACATGCTCGTACAGAGCACTCATATCTCATACACGCCACGGCTGCAACTCTAAGAACTTTAAACAACTTACTTTCAATCCGCAAAACTTATTTTATTTTACAAGAAAATATAGCAAAATAAAATAAATTTTACCTAACTTCGTACAAACGTTGAACAATACGTTCAATCACGCAACAGCACATATACGCATTCGTTAAAAGACAAAAAAAATATGAGCACAAAAAAAATATTAATTTTAGTATTATACTTAATTTTTAGCTATACATCTTTTGCACAAGAACAGACCAATGCTTGGGTTAACCCTAATCAAATTTATATTGAATTTAAAATTTGGGAAGATGGGGTTTATCGCATTACCAGAGAGCACCTAAAGGCTATCAATAATAATTTTATTACCGTAAACCCTAAAAACTTACAGGTGTTTTGTCGGGGTCAAGAACAATATATTTATGTTCACGGAGAGAACGATTTTAGTTTCGATTCGGGAGATTATATCGAACTATACTGTAAAAAGAACGATGGTTTTTTCGATTTAGATATGTACCGTACTGCCGAGGGGCAGAACAACCCTTATTACAGTCAAGTTAACGATACTATTTCTTATTTTGTGACTTGGGAGGATTCTCCTACGCCTAAAAAACATTACACGAGCTATTCTTCTGAGGATTATGCTTCTTACTCGAACCTTACTTCTGTCAAACAAGAAAAGCTGTACAGCTACACTAATAGTTTTTATTGGGGACAACGAGTTTCTCCTTATTCCAGTGGAAAAGGTTGGTTCGATTCACAAGCCTTTACAGTGGGGCTCCCTTCTATCAAAAGTTTAGATATTTCGAGGCGTTTACCCGAAGCTGATATAAATGTTGAATATTCCGTTTGTGGGGCTCCTAATTCTTCCATTACTTCGAGTATTGAACATCAGGTAAAAGTGTATGTCGGACAAACGCTTAAAGATGAGGTAGGCTATCAAGGCTATCGAGGACATAAAGGCAGTTTTAGTATTGCTTCGGGAGAAGTTTCCGGAAACAATCTATCTCTCAAGTTTACAGCTAATAATCAGGAGGTTGATGTTGATAAAAATACATTGGCTTATATTCGTTTAGAATATGAACGCAACTTAAATTTTAATAATGCAGAAGAATGTCACTTTAAGTACAACTCTTATGCAGGTAAGCAACGAATAGATTTACAGCAGTTTGGAGGCGATAATTTAACCCTGTACAACCTGACAAGCGGAGACAGAACAAAGCCTATTTCAAACTCGGACTTGTGGAGTGCTGTATTAAAACCTTACGACGAAGAATGTGAAATACATATTGCTTCCGAAAATAAAATCAAACTTGCTAATAATGGACAACAAGTTAATTTCCAAGACTATACCAATTTGGAAGAACAGCCCGATTATCTGATTATATATCCCGAAAAATTTTCGGCAGAAGTCCAGCAATACAAGGCTTATAGGGAGTCTAAAGGTTACAAGGTATTAACGGCTGAAATTTCAGATTTATACCGACAATTTGCGTATGGAATAGAAAAGCACCCTTTGGCAATTACTAAATTTGTAAAGTACATCACGGATACGTATCAAAAGCCGGAATATTTGCTTTTGGTGGGTAAATCCGTTAGTACCGGCGAACTTAGAAAAAATGCCGGTGGTTTTAAGCGTTGTCTTATCCCAACTATGGGAAATCCTCCGAGCGATAATCTTTTAGTAACAGATTGGAAAAATGGAAGTTTAGTACCAAATCTTTGTGTTGGAAGAGTCGCAGTTAATACCGGTGAAGAATTGACGGGTTATTTGCAAAAAGTACAAGAAGCTGAATCTGCAACTCCCGGTATTTATATGAAACGAGCCATTCATTTTAGCGGAGGCGGTAGAGCTACAGAACAAAACATGTTCAAGAATTATTTAAAAAGTTACGAGGATATTTATTCGGATACTTTAATAGGAGGCATTGTAAGTACTTTTTACAAAAACAGCTCCGACCCTATGCAGACCTCTGTTTTAGATTCGGTTATGTTTCTTGTGAATAACGGTGTTTCTTTGATGAATTTCTTTGGACATGGTAGTGCTAACGGTTTCGACCAGAATATTGAAGAGCCTCAGAATTATAACAACCGAGGAAAATATCCTTTTATAATGGCAAATTCTTGTTTCTCAGGAAATATTCATAGAAACGTACCTTACAAATCTATTAGTGAAAAATGGGTATTAACCCCGGAAAAGGGAGCTATTGGCTTCTTAGCATCTTCCGATTTGGGTTTTCCTAGTAGCTTACATCTTATTTCGTCGGAGATATACAAAAGCTTGTCTTATAGAGCTTTTGGAGCTTCTTTAGGTAAGTTTATACATGATGCTATTATTCATTATGCTCAAGGTCAGTTTGATGATGAATATGTTCAAAAAACTATTTTTGATAATACATTACATGGAGACCCTGCAGTTCCTTTACAAAATTTATCCCATCCGGATTTAGAAATACAAAATTCAGGGATTCAAGTTTCTATGAACCCGGTAACCACAGAGGTAGATTCTTTTACCGTTGATGTTAACTATTATAACGCAGGTAAATCTGTTACCGATACTTTCTTAATTTCTGTAGAGCGTACTTTACCCAATGGAGAGTTACATAACTATTCTATAACACAAGGGTTTTGTCATTATAGCAGGTCGGTAAGTATAAAGATGCCTACCGACAAATTGAATGCAGTAGGCATTAACAGACTAAAGGTACGTTTAGACTATTTAAATACTATTGAGGAGCTAAACGAAATGAACAATGAGGCGGAAATCACTTTTCTAGTTCAAGCGGACGATGTTACACCGGTTTACCCAAAAGAGTTTGAAGTAGTTCCAAGTGCCAACGAGACTTTAATTGCTAATTCAGGAAATCCCTTCGACGAAGACTTTACAGCGACTTTCGAGATAGACACAAGCGATGCCTTCAATAGTCCTGCTTTAGTACAGCAAGATGTCGAAACTAATGGTGGAATTATTAAATGGGAATTACCATTTACACTTTCGGACAGTACCGTTTATTTTTGGAGAGTCTCCAAAAAGGGTACAAATCAATGGCGAGCAAATTCGTTTAGATACATAAAGAATCAAAGAGGTTGGTCTCAGGCTCATCATTTTCAGTTCCAAAAAGATAAATTTAAATTCATCAATTATCAAAAAGAAGAACGAGCATTTAGTTACGACACTTATCCTAAAACCTTAATTGCTAAAAATATAGGTTCGGCACCTGTTTACAGATTCGATGAGATAGGCTTTTGGATAGATGCCGAAGGAGACGTTAACTCTTGCTCTGCCGCTCCGGCTTTTAATGTTGTCTTAATAGACTCAACAAACTTGTCGCCCTTGCTGAGTGATGCGGTTGATTATGGACATAGAAATTATCCTAAATGCCCTTCGCGAGGAAGAGCCGATAAATACCTTCAGTTTACAACAACAAACGAAGAACAAATGCAAAATTTTGTAAATATGCTTAATGCTCAACCCGAAGGAATGCATATTCTGATATATACCATTCAAAACGGTAATTTTGAGAATCTTTCCGAAGATGTTTTAAGTGCATTTGAGCAGTTAAACCCGGCTTCTTCGGTCAGGAGTTTGACCAATGGCATTCCTTTTATTATGTATGCTCAGAAAGGAAATGTAGCAAGTGCTAAAGAAGCGGTCGGAACATCTGTAAGCGATGAAATAAACCTATCGGTTAATTTAAAAACAAACTTCGATTACGGAGAAATTTATTCAACAATGATAGGCCCTGCAACAGAGTGGAGTTCTTTTCATTGGAGATACAAAGATAATATAGACGATAAGCGAACTGAATTAAGTATTTGGGGTGTTAAAAACGACGGAACAGAAGAGGCATTACTATCTCAAATTACAAAAGATTCTTTAGATGTTCTGAATATTTCTCAATACATTGATGCGAACCTTTATCCGTACCTTAAATTGCAAATGTTTACAAAGGATTCCATCAATAAAAAACCGACTCAAATGAAGTCTTGGAGTGTACTTTATACCGGAGTTCCGGAGACGATTATAGACCCCGATTTAGGTTTTTACTTTAAGAGCGATACCGTTCAAAGAGGTGAAGATATTGAATTTGCTATCAGCACTCAAAATGTAAGTCCTTACGATATGGACTCTTTGCTGGTGCAGTATTTTGTTTACGACAATCAAAATCAAGTCAGTTTAATTAAATCGAAAAAATTAAGACCGCATCCAAGTCAAGATGTGCTTACCGATACAGTTCGTTTTAATACTTTGCACACCGAAGGAGAACATCAGTTAATGGTTGAATTTAATGGAAAAAACACAGATGGTATTTACGACCAACTTGAGCAAAATCATTACAACAATATTGCCACTAGAAACTTTTATGTTCAGCCGGATAGAATTAATCCTTTGTTAAATGTTACCTTCGATGGATTGCATATTATGGACGGAGATATTGTTTCGGCATCGCCCGAAATTTTAATCAAGATAAATGACGATAATCGCTATCTTAAAATGGATGACCCGAATTTAGTTTCTATTTATTTGAGTAAGGCGGGAGATATTGAGGAGAAAAGAATCGAGATGTACGATAGTTTATCTAATCAACAGTTGTTTTGGACACCTTCAAGTTTGCCCGAAAATGTAGCGGAGATGCTTTACACACCTCAAAAATTGGAAGATGGTATTTATACACTTAGGGTTGGAGCTACCGATGCCTCTAAAAACGAATCGGGGAAAGAGGATTTTAAAATTACCTTCGAAGTCATTAATAAATCGACGATTACCGAAGTGCTGAATTATCCGAATCCGTTTTCTAGCTCAACACAATTTGTCTTCACCCTTACTGGGGCAGAGCTTCCCGATGAAGTATGGATACAAATTATGACGGTAACAGGCAAAGTGGTCAAGGAAATAAACTTATTGGAAGTGTCAAATTTAAGAATTGGTCGAAATATTACCGATTATGCTTGGGACGGTAAAGATGAGTTTGGCGATGCCTTGGCAAATGGAGTTTACTTATACCGTGTTATAGTCCGAAAAGATGGGGAAGAAATTGATACCAGAGATACCAATGCTTCACGATTCTTTAAAAATGGTATCGGAAAGATGTATATTATGCGTTAAATTTGATGTATGAAATTTGCTTATGTTTCCCTGATAATAGCACTTGTATTTTGCGGAAAAGCTACGGCTCAAAAATACAGTCTAGACTATCATTGGGATACTCAAATTTCAGAATCGATACTTTCCGAGCATTTAAAAAAAACGACTTTCAAGGATAGCCTAAGTCTTGTAAAATATTTGTCGGATGAAAAATTATCGCTCCTGAACAAAGGTTTTTTGGAGATTTCTATCGACTCATTAGTTTGTTCGACTTATAGACATTGCAAGGCTTATATTCATTTAGGAAATCGCTGTAAGTATCTAAACATTCGGTACAATGTTAAGTATAAACCTTTGTTAAGAGACATCAAGTCTAAGTATCTAAATCAAAGTAAAATATCAGCTTTAGATATTAATAAAGAAAACCGCCGTATTGTAAAGTATTTACAAAATAATGCTTACCCTTTTGCAGAGGTTAAACTGGATAGTTTGGATTTTAGAAACGATACCTTATCGGCTTTTTTAGATATACATAGAGGTACCAGACTTAATTTTAACAAAGTAGAATTGCAAGGGAGTTTAAAACTGACGAATTCATTTTTGTACGGATTTACAGGAATTAAACCTAAGAAAAAATATGAGCAATCGAAATTAGATGAATTGCCAAAGTTGTTGAATAGCTTACCTTTTGTAAGAACCTCTCTCCCACCAGACATTCAATTGGACAGTAATACTGTAGATGTTAAAATTAATGCCGATAAGAAAAAAGGCAATCGCTTTGATGGCATTTTGGCAGTAGTCCCCAACGATAAAACAAGCGGGAAAACATTGATAACCGGAGAGCTTAATATTTTTGTTCAGAATATTTTTCGAAATGGAGAGTCGATGAAGTTTAATTGGAAAAAGCTTCAAGCCTCTTCTCAAGATTTAGACATACAAACCAAAGTACCGTATATTGCAGGTACGCCTTTAGGTGTAGATGCCTCTTTGAACTTGCATAAACAAGATACCAGCTATTTGAACGCCAACAGTCAAATATCTGTCTTGTATTTTTTTAAAGGTTCTAATTATATTGGAGTCCGATATGCTTATAAAAACTCATCGATTTTAGGTAATAACAGTGTTCTTTTAAAGAACTATAAATCGACCAAAGCAGGAACCTATGGTTTGGTTTTTAAATCTCAGAATCTAGATTTTCCTTGGAACCCGATGAAAGGTTACGAGTTGGAACTTGCATCCTCTTTGGGTAATAAGCAAGAAAAAGGAAATAGCGAGCCTATTTTTCAATCTGAAGTTTCCTTATTGGCAAAGTTGTATGTTCCTATCTTTAAACAAAGTACGCTTTTGATAATGAATCGGACAGCAAGTTTAATATCGGAATCTATTTATAACAATGAACTTTACAGAATTGGAGGACTTAACACTTTACGAGGTTTTTCGGAGTCTTCCATTTATGCCTCGTCTTACTCCATTTTAAATTTGGAATACCGTTTTGTATTTGAATCTAAGTCGGCTCTTTTTATGTTTTTTAACGGGGCTTGGATAGAAAAAAATCAACAAACATACTTTCAAGATTTTCCTTTTGGATTTGGTTTGGGAATGTTTTTCAGTACCAAAGCTGGAATTTTTACCATTTCGTATGCTTTAGGAAAACAAAAAAACGAAGATATACAACTTAAAAACGGTAAAATTCATTTTGGAATTGTAAGTCGTTTTTGATTTAAGTTTATAAAAATTTTAAATAATTATAAGAAAAATCATGACTAAAGTAAAAATCCACCCCCAAAAGGAGGTGGATTTGATTAGCCCCCATAGGGGGCGACCAAATAGCCTACAAATCAAACCTCAGTTGCATAGCCTAAAGCACATGACCACCCGCAAAGCAGGTAGTTTTTTAAGTTAAAATAAAATCAGTATCTGATAAAATGCTTCGGGGATTCTACAATCCAATTCTTTCTCCATTTGGCTAAATGCAGAAAATACAATATCTCTATTGCTTGGGTAGTTTATTTTTAGTTTCACACATAAAAATACTGATTTTCAGTGAGTTACCTATTTTTTAACGCTTATTTTGTTAAAAATCAGTGAGATAAACTACTTTTTAGCGAAGTATTGTTAGCTTTGCTTACAAAAGAAATAAATATTTTAAAATGAGAAGTTTATTTGTTGTTCTGTTCTATCTTCTGATAGCTGTTTCAAAATTGTATAGCAGCAATTTGCCTTTAGGCGACAATCATAAGGCGGATTCCTTAGTGAACGCTTCCTATGAGTTTTATGACTCTCAACCTGAAAAGTTTATCTTGTTAAATAAAGAGGCACTTCGTTTATACAGAAAGTCAAACTCTAAAAAGAAAATGGCTCAGGTGTTTCAAAATTTAGCATTTGTTTATACCGAAAAAATAAGAGATTATAAACTTGCAAACGAAAATGTGAGTTTGTCTATTAGTTTATGGAAAGAACTGAATAACACTCTGCAAGAAGCAAATCTTATTAAATATAAGGGCTTGATTAATGGGTATTTAAAAGACTATGATGCTGCTAAAAGGGATATTCATTTATCCATTAAAAAGTTTAAGGATATTGACTTTCCTAAAGGGGTTTATATTTCTTATTTAGATTTGGCAATGGTCTATGAGCAAGAAAAAAAGCTTGACTCTTGTATTTATTATACTAAGCTTAATAAGGAGTATTTTGAAAGTTGTAAAGATACGTCTCGAACCTTTATAGCGAATAATAAGTTAATAAATTACTATTTGCTATCAAAAGAATACGATAAAGCTAAAGAACTGGTTATTTCAAACAAAAAGATGTCTTCTTCTAACGAAATAAAGGAAATAGACAAAGAAGAATTTCGGAAAATAAGTCAACACAAAGCATTTTAGGAACTTATGTCGTTCGGAATTTATATTGCTTAAACGCTTCCCATAGCACGATTCCGGTGGTTACAGAAATATTAAACGAATGTTTTGTCCCAAATTGAGGAATCTCTATGCTCATATCGCATTGGTCGATAACAGATTGTTGTACCCCTTTTACTTCGTGCCCAAGAATAAAAGCATATTTTTGCTTTGGGTCTAATTTAAAATCGTTAAGAAAGGTGCTGGATTGCGTTTGCTCTATAGCTACGATGATATATCCTTGTTTTTTGAGAAGTTCAATAGCTTCAAGAGTATCTTCGAAATATTTCCAATCGACAGATTCGGTGGCTCCTAAGGCTGTTTTATGAATTTCGTTATGAGGAGGTTGTGCTGTAATTCCACATAGATAAATGGATTCTGTCAGAAAAGCATCGGAGGTTCTAAAGACCGACCCGACATTGTTCATACTTCTAATATTGTCTAATACAATAACAAATGGACTTTTGTCTGTCTTTTTAAACTCCTCAGTACTTAGGCGGTTTAATTCTTCAGTGCTTAATTTTTTCATCTTTCTCCTATAAATAAGGTTAGTGCAAAGATAAGATGTTTACAGCTCTTTACAGATGGATTTGTCGGGAGATTCGTTCAATAATTCGGTAAGACTCTTTTTTAAAATAGGATGCGAGAATTGAGGAAGTACCTCAACCAATGGTATTAGTGTGAAATTTCTCAGATGTAATCTAGGGTGAGGGATAATTAAATCTTTGCTTTCTATTATTTTAGAATCGAAGAAAAGAATATCTATATCGATAAGACGAGAACTGTAAGCTAGATTTTGTGTTTTTTCTTTTCTCCCTATCTCGGATTCAATTTGTTGTGTTTCTTGCAGAACTTCTGTAGGACTCAGTTCCGTTTCAATGATTATAACTTGATTTAAAAATAAACTGGAAGACTCGAAGCCCCAAGCCTCGGATTGATAAATGCTTGATTTTTGGATGATATGACCAATACGGCATTCTATTTTTGCTGTTGCTTGAGCGAAATTAGTTTGTATCTGACCCAAATTCCCCCCTAAGAGCAAGACACATTTATTCATTTTCTTCAACTAAGCGAATAAGACCAGGGAAAAGGTCGGAGTATTCTATACCTAATTCTTTCATATCCTCATCATCGGAATCGTAATGCCAATACATAATCACCTCTTTATCATTCAACATTATTTCGTTTAAGAGGGTCATTATAGAAAATAAGGATTTCGCAGACGACGTGTTAAAATAATCCAAATAAAGTTTAACTTCCAGATGTTTGTATTTTTCGTTTTTAAAACTTTTTAACCATTTTAAAATAGGGTCGTAAAATTGGTTAGAGTCTTCGGGTAAGGAACGCCCTAACAATTCTAAAACACCTTTTTCGGCATTGCCATATACATAAGGTGTGTGTTGTGTTTTTTCTAGTTCTATTGAATTCATCGTGAAAAAAATTACCAATAGATGAAACTTATCTAAATTGGGAGTATAAAGATAATACTATTTTTTTAAATAACCTAAATTTACGGGACTAAAATGTGTTTATATTGTCGGATATTTTACCTTTAAAGATTATCTTTGTGTCTCTAAAAATAATTATTAGAACTCATTTTAAATAATTAGTTTTTTATTAATACCTTTGTTTTTGATTCAGTTTTATTGTTATGAAGCATATAATACCTCCCATACCAAAGAATGAACTCAAGAAAGAGTTAACGAGCGAAAAATTTGTTCGTAAAACAAACTTTGGAGATAACGATATTTATATCGTGAATCATTTCAACGCCCCTAAAACCTTGCAAGAAATAGGTCGTCTTAGGGAGTTGACGTTTAGAAATGCAGGAGGAGGAACCGGCAAAGAGTGCGATTTAGATGCTCTAGATTTGGCAGAAGTTCCTTACGAACAACTTATCATTTGGGATCCGGAAGCCGAAGAGATACTCGGTGGATATCGCTTTATTATGGGGAATAAAGTCCCTAAGGATGATACCGGAAAATCTCTTATAGCAACTGCTAACTTGTTTGAGCTGTCCGACCGTTTTGTCGAAGAGTATTTACCTTATACCATTGAATTAGGACGCTCGTTTGTGCAGCCAAATTATCAATCTAGAGGTATCAATAGAAAAACATTGTTTGCCTTAGATAACCTTTGGGATGGACTTGGTACTTTGGTAGTCGATAACCCTGAAATGAAATATTTCTTCGGGAAAGTGACTATGTACACCGATTATAATATTAAGGCTAGAGATACCATTTTGTATTTTCTAAAGAAAAAGTTTGGAGATACACAAAATTTATTAAAACCGAAATATGCGGTTGATATTCAGACTCCCGAATCTGAATTGGAAGAACTTTTTGCAGGTAAGGAGTATGACGAAGCTTATAAAACACTCTCCAGAACCGTTCGAGAATTAGGAGAAAATATTCCTCCCCTTATCAACTCTTACATGAACTTGTCGCCTACCATGCTTACTTTCGGAACTTCCGTTAACCCTCATTTTGGAGATGTAGAGGAGACGGCTATTTTGATTACTTTAGACGATATTTATCCTAAGAAAAAGGAAAGACATATTAGCACTTATGTAAGATAAGTTGTTCTTTGTGAGTTATTTGGATTTAAGATTAAAATAACGTGAATTCGGGGGAAATTTTGTTCACGTTAAAATGATAAGACTGTCTAAAAAATTAAACTATAAAGCAAATATAAATATCTCGTAAATTATTAGACCTCAAAGATTTAAATCTTTGAGGTCTTTTTGTTTAATTTATTACTTTTTGGACAGCCTCAAGTTTGATTTAAGACTTCTTAAAATTAAAGAGCAAACGCTTGTTTAACCTTATCTACATAATCTAATTTTTCCCAAGTAAATAATTCAACTTCTTTCGTGATTTCTCCACTATAAGGAGATGAAAAATGTTTGGTTACGACTCTAGGCGTTCTACCCATATGTCCGTAAGCGGCAGTTTCTTCATAAATAGGATTACGCAATTTCAATCTACTTTCAATAGCCGCAGGTTTTAAGTCGAAAATTTCTTTTATTTTTTGAGAGATTTCTCCATCTGATAAATCGACTTTGGCAGACCCGTAAGTTTCAACGAATACACCTACAGGTTCAGCAATACCAATTGCGTAAGAAAGCTGTACTAGTATTTCACTAGCCACACCTGCTGCAACCATGTTTTTGGCAATATGACGTGCTGCATAAGCTGCCGAACGATCCACCTTGCTAGGGTCTTTACCGGAGAAGGCACCACCTCCATGAGCTCCCTTACCTCCGTAAGTATCAACAATAATCTTACGACCTGTAAGACCGGTATCTCCATGAGGACCGCCTACTACAAACTTTCCGGTTGGATTGATGTGGTAAATGATTTTTTCGTTAAATAAATCTAGAATTTCCTGCTCCTTGATTTGTGACTTAACACGAGGCATTAGAATATCCTTCACATCCTTACGGATTTTAGCCAACATCTCTGCATCGTCCTCCAAAAACTGGTCGTGTTGTGTAGAAACAACAATAGTATCGATACGTAGAGGAACATTTTGGTCGGAGTATTCGATGGTTACTTGAGATTTAGAATCCGGAGCTAAGTAAGTCATCTCCTTTCCTTCTCTTCTAATTTTAGCCATTTCAACTAAGATTAAGTGCGATAATTGAAGGGAAAGAGGCATGTAATCATTGGTTTCGTCCGAAGCATAACCAAACATCATTCCTTGGTCTCCGGCACCTTGCTCTTGGTGTTCGTTATTCTCGTTTCCTGCATCTACACCTCTGTTAATATCGTCAGATTGTTCGTGAATAGCAGATAAAACACCACAAGAGTCGCCATCGAATTTGTAAGACGACTTGGTATAACCTATTCTATTAATAACACGTCTAACAGTCTCTTGAATATCGACGTAGGCCTTAGACTTAACTTCTCCTGCAACAACAACTTGTCCGGTGGTTACTAGGGTTTCACAAGCCACTTTGGATTGTGGATCGTATGCTAAAAATTCATCTAAAATAGCATCCGAAATTTGATCGGATACCTTATCAGGATGTCCTTCTGATACCGATTCCGAAGTAAATAAATAACTCATTATCTAATTAATTTTATGGTAATTAAACTATTATTAAGGAAAGATTGTGAGCTTGATTTACGAAAGAAAATATCAGTTTTAGCATTTTTTCCGGTGGTTGCAAGCGACACAAATCTATCCACGGCGACAAAGGTAGTAATATTTTTCAGAATCAATAAAAATATTCTTTAAATATTCAGGGCAAAGGCACCATTTTTATATCAGTTTATAAATTGTTGATTTGTAATATGTTAAAAAAATGAGGAAGACCTCAAAGATTTCTAAAACCTTTTGAGGTCTATTCTAAGAGAGAGCATAAGTCTTTGTTTGTCATTGATTTATAAACTCAATATATATTCTTAATACAAAGTAATGCGTTTACCCTGCTTAAAGTGATAAACAAATATGCTATGTCTTATTAATTTCGTAAATTTGTCCGAAAAAGATAATAAAACATATCTTCGATATATCTGAGTAGGCTGTGTTTGAGATAAAAGGTTAAAAGTTGAAAGTTAAAGGTTAAAAGTTCCAAGCATAACGGACAACACACAACCGATAACAGACAACACGCAACCAACAACACGCAACCAACAACTGATAAAATTTAAATAAATGAAAAAATCCCTTATACTATTGCTTGCCTTTGTAGGTTTTACAATCAAGATTTCGTACTCCCAAGATTTATCAAATGCTTTGGAGACGATGAATAACAATCAGTACGATTTATCTTTAAAATTTTTCAAAAAAGCTTGGAAGAAGAAAAAAAATGATATTGAAATATGCTATTTATACGGACAAAGCATTCTAAAATCTAATACTCAAAAATCGGATGCACTGCCTCTTTTAGAAACGGTGTTCAAAAAAGATAAAGACTATAAAGCTCTTAGCTTATATATGGGGGAGGCCTATTTTTACAATTATCAATTTGAAGAGGCTAAGGAGTTTTTAGAGTATTTCTTAGAGAATTATGATTTTTCTAAGGATAAAGAGGAACAAGCAAAAAAGCGAGAAGCAAATTTATTCTTATCTCATATACAGACCGCCCAAAAAATAATCAAAGATTCGGTAAATGTTCGTTTGGTGAATTTGGGAAAAGGGATAAACACTAAAAGGTCAGAATCTCACCCTTTTATAAGTGAGGATGGTAAAGTATTATATTACAGTTCTAATAAAAAGTATGATTCCGGCTTATTAGAATTGATTACCAATGGATATACTTCTTCTTATGATACTCAGGTAAACAGCTGGGGAAAGATGAAGTCTTTGGGTAAAAATGTCAATAGCACCGAACACGAAACGATAACAGGACTCTCTTATAAAGAAGAGAAAATTCTTATCTCTGTTCAATGGGGACAAGAAACCGCAGATTTGTTTATTACGGATAAAGGTCGAAGAAAGTTTCAGGAACTTACGAATTTAGAAGAGATTATAAATTCTAAAAGCAATGAAAATTTTGCTTGTTTTTCTAAGAATGAAGATACCTTGTTCTTTTCCAGCGACAGACCGGGTGGATATGGAGGTTTCGACCTTTACATGTCTATAAAGTTACCTAATAATAGTTGGGGGAATCCTATCAATTTAGGGGAAAGTATCAATACTAAATACGATGAGACGGCTCCTTATATCAACTATAATAATCAACTATTTTATTTTGCATCGAACAGACCTGAGTCGATGGGCGGGTACGACATCTTTCAAGCTCAAAGAAACCAATCTAAATTTAATAATATCAAAAATTTAGGCGTTCCTATCAACGATTTAAACGATAATTATACGATTAGTTTTTCCAGAAGTGGGAGGTATGCTTATATTTCTAAACAAGTTAAAGGTAATTTGGGAGCCTTAGATTTATATCAGGTTATTTTTGACGATGTTGAGGCTGATAATGTTATTTATACCGGTACTATTCGCAAAAAAGGCGATGTAAATACGAAACTATCAGACGAAGAAATTCAGGTTACAGCCCTTAATAAAAAAGGCCGCTCTTTATTTGCAAAATCGAGCTATACATCCTCGCAGAGATACACTTTTGCTTTTCCTCCGGGAGAATATATCATTCAAGTTAAAGGGAAAAATATACAAACAAAGGAGGAATATATCTCCGTTCCCGAAAATGAAATTTCAGAACAAATTATTACTCACCATATTGAAATAAATTAAATGCAATTAAACATCAAAAATCCTATTGTTTTTTTAGACTTAGAAACAACAGGTATCAATGTTACCAAAGATAAAATCGTAGAAATAGCCTTAATAAAGGTATTCCCTAATGGTAAAGAAGAAGAGAAAACGTACCGTGTTAATCCGGGTGTTCCAATTCCAAAAGAAGCTTCGGCTATTCATAAGATTTACGACGAAGATGTTAAAGACTGTCCTACTTTTAAGGAATTGGCAAAGGAAATTGCAAGTTTTATAGAGGGGAGCGACTTGGCAGGATATAATTCTAACAAATTTGATATTCCTCTATTGGCAGAAGAATTTTTAAGAGCTGATGTTAATATAGACCTTAAAAAACGAAAAATGATTGACGTTCAGACCATTTTCCATAAAATGGAGCAACGTACTTTGTCGGCTGCTTATCGTTTTTATTGCGATAAAGATTTAACCGATGCACACGCTGCTTTGGCAGATACCAGAGCTACTTATGAGGTTTTGAAGGCTCAACTGGACAGGTACGAAGATTTACAAAACGATGTTGAATTTTTAGATAAATTTTCGACACATCACAAACACGCCGACTTTTTGGGTAGAATCATTTTAAATAAAAATGATGAGGCTGTTATCAATTTTGGAAAATACAAAGGAGAAACCGTAGAAAGTGTTTTGGAAAAAGACCCCGGCTATTATGGTTGGATTATGAATGCCGATTTTCCTCTTTATACCAAAAAAGTTTTTACAGAGATTAAACTTAAAAATTTTAATAAATAACCTTAATTAATATACGTTTTGAAGATAATAGCCATTGGTAGAAATTATATCGACCACGCCAAAGAATTAAACAACCCTTTGCCGGAGAAGCCCATTTTCTTTTTAAAGCCGGAAACTGCATTGCTTCGCAATAATAAGGATTTTTACTATCCCGATTTTTCTAAGGAGATTCATTATGAAGCCGAGATTGTGGTTCGTATTAATCGCATCGGGAAGTATATAGAGGAACGCTTTGCTCATCGATATTACGACGAAGTTGGTATCGGTATTGATTTTACAGCCAGAGATTTGCAAAAAGAACATAAATTAAAAGGTCTTCCTTGGGAAATTGCTAAAGCTTTCGACCAGTCTGCTCCTATCAGTCCTATGGTTTCTTTGTCTCAATACAAAGATATTCAGGATATTGACTTCTCTCTGAGTATCAATGGGAAAGAGGTTCAGAAAGGCAATACCAAGGATATGATATTCAATGTAAATAGAATTATTGAGTATGTATCCAGGTTTGTCAGCCTTAAAATCGGAGATTTGATTTTTACGGGAACACCTGCAGGAGTTGGAGAGGTTAAAATAGGAGATAGATTGGAGGCTTTTATCGAAGGTAAAAAAATGTTGGATTTTAATATTAAATAAAGCTTATCAAACTTCGGTAATCAGGGCAAACATGCTATTTTTATGTTTATTTTTAAACTCTTGATTTATAATGTGTTATAGATTCTGTTAGTCCTCACAAGTTTTAAAACTTGTGAGGACTAACACGTTATAAACCAATTTCTTTCTTATTTCAAAGCCCGATATAAAACATTAACCGGATGTAAGGCTTCCCTATCTACTCCATCTTTAATTTGATGGCGACAGCTTGTTCCGGGAGCAGCAATCAGAGTGTCTGCACTTTGCTTTTTGATGGTTGGGAACAGCACCAAATTACCAATCTTCATCGATAAATCGTAATGCTCCTTTTCGTAACCGAAAGAACCCGCCATACCGCAACATCCCGAAGGAATTTCTTCTACCGTATAGTTTTTAGGGAAAGATAAAACCTTGTGAGTAGCTTGGGTCGAAGCCACCGCCTTTTGTTGACAATGTCCGTGAAAGGCAATTTTTTCCGTCTTGTCGGTAAACATATCTTGCGTAATCTTACCCTTTTCCATCTCAGACGCCAAAAACTCGTCTATCATCAGTACATTTTTGCTGAGTTTAACCGCATCGACTTTTAGTTCGGGATGCACCAAATCAACATATTCATCTCTAAAACTGAGAATTGCTGATGGCTCAATCCCAATCAATGGGGTTTCTTCGGTAATCACATCTTTTAAAAGACGGACATTGTTATTGGCTATCTTTTGAGCCTTGCGAAGCAAACCTTTAGAAAGGTAAGTTCGTCCGCTTAAATCGTGCTTAGGGACAATGACCTTATAGCCCAATTTGTTAAGCAGTCGGATGGCAGTAATCCCTATATCAGAGTCGTTTAGGTTGGTAATTTCGTCGTTAAACAAATAGACCGTTCCGTTTTCTCCGGCTTGTTGTTGCAAATTCTTAACATAG
>PDWI01004585.1_pt1 | contig 18410 bp, 28 predicted proteins | sample 1430891 | NCBI WGS metagenome assembly PDWI01 (sample SAMN01162508, study PRJNA174530) | Oral metagenome, whole genome shotgun sequencing project. | biome: Marine environment; feature: Marine mammal; material: Swab sample of the gingival sulcus; isolation source: swab sample of gingival sulcus...
TATAGACTATCCTTATGTGGTAATCGGGATGATGATAGGACGCAAACAATGCATCCCCTACAAAGGAAACGAACACCTACTTGGGACAAGCGATAAACCTAAAAATTAAAATATAAAACTATGAAAGAAAGAACATACGACGCTCATTTGAGCGTAAAAATAATTCTTAATTCAATAAACCCAAAATTAAAACAAAAATATAGTGATTTATTGGATGAAAGAATCAAAAAAGAAGAAAACATAACAAGAAATACAATCAAGACTTTATTGTACAAGATTTTAGAAGACGAATTTGTCGGTTTTACTGTGCCATGTAAGCACAGAAATGAACAAAAAAACTGGCAATCAGAAATTCTAAAGAAAATCGAAATTCTAAAGAAAATCAAATGAAAAAAACAATTAAAAAAACCTCCATAAACCAAGCGGTTTGGAGAGCTAAAAAAAGAAAAACGCCATATAAATGGCGCCACCTAGAACCTGAGGTTGTAGAAGATATGGTTGATATGCGAAGACGAGGGAATACTTATGCTGTTATTGCTGAACATTTCGGCGTAACAATTGAAACTGTGCGTAAGCAATGTTTCAAAGCTGGGCTTCCCGCTGGTCATGTAAAGGCACTTTATGACCCAATGTATGGAACGAAGTTGAAGACTTGGGAACAACTAGGATTCCCAAGTCCGACACAATATTTTTGTAAAAAATAAGAAGAATGACAAAAACAATAATCATCATCATACTATCAATTATCGCGGGATATCTGACAAACAAAGTAACGGATGTGTTAGGTGTTGATCAGGGAATTGAGGTAATCACCACGTTATTGATGTATTTAATTTTGAAAGATATAAAAATATGAAAGATGATATAGCAATAATAATAGATGATTTTGTAGGAATATTTCTGTGGATTCTTGCTATATTCTCTACTTTTATATCTGATTATGAAAGAGCAATATTTTTTGGTGTGTTGATTATTATAAACATATTAGTTTCTATGAAATAAAAAAATGGCAAAAAAACAAGCAAAAAAACAACCAGCGCGTAAAACAACGACAAAGCGTGTGACAAAAAAAGAAGCTTCCGAGAAACAAAAAGAACCGTCAAGAAACGGGGAAAAAACGGGAAGAGATGAAATGACAGGGCAATTTGTTGAAGGAAATAATTTTGGTCTTGGACGACCAAAAGGATCGAGAAATATCACGACGCTTTTGAGAGAGAAATTGGAAGAAGTTGATCCAAAGTGTGGCATGCGGTATATCGATATTCTCATTCAGCAGATTTTACAAGCGGCGTTAATTGAAAAAAACACTAAAATTATAGAGTTGATATGGAATTATGTTGATGGCAAACCGCCGCAATCATTGGATGTTACAAGCAACGGAAAATCATTTTTTGATGAATTACAAGAGCGCCAAAAAAAATTCGCCTTAATCAATGAAAACGAAAAAAAGGAGAATGAGTAAAGACGAAAAGTTGAAAAAAGAAATACAAATTATTCATGACCACCCGGAATATTTTTTTGAAAATTATCTGGGCGTGGAATTGTGGGGGATGCAAAAAGAGATTGTGTGTTCCGTCCGCGATAATCGCAAAACAACGGTGCGCAGTTGTCACGGAAGCGGAAAAACATTTACATTGGCGCGGACCGCGTTGTGGTTTTTGTCCGCATTTGTGCCATCGATTGTGATTAACACTGCGCCAACATACCGGCAGGTGGCGAATCAATTTTGGCGCGAATTTCGCAAAGCCCACGGTAGCGCAAAAATTCCTCTGGGCGGCGAATTAAAAAAAACAGAATTTAATATTGATGCGGATTGGTTTGCGCTCGGTGTATCAACGCGAGAGACTGCCGGTGATGATGTTGCGGATAAATTTCAGGGCTTCCACGGAAAACATATTCTCATCATTGTTGATGAGGCAAGTGGTGTGGCGGAATCGATTATGGAGGCAATTGACGGCGCGTTGTCCGGTGGTGATGTTGTGCGATTGGTGTATATTGGCAACCCGACACGATTGACCGGAACGTTTGCCGATTCTTTTACGGACCCGAATTTTAACAAGTTTCACATTAGTGCTTTTGATACACCGAATTTTATTTTGAACAATATAAAAAGTATTTCAGATTTGACAGAAAAAAATGTGAAAAAGGCGAAAACATATATTGCGGGATTGGCGACACCGGAATGGGCGTTTAATATGTTGAAAAAATACGGGAAAGACAGTGATGTGTGGCGCGTGCGCGTTGAGGGCAACTTCCCAAGTAAAGAGTCGGACACATTGATCAGTATCCAAGCGGTAGAAAGTGCGATGAATGAAGAACGTGAGGAATATGGTGAAGAACACATTTTGGGTGTTGATGTGGCGCGGTACGGGGAAGATTACACGACATTTGTTGCGCGAACCGGTAACTATGTTTGTATCATGGATAAATATCAGGGTAAAGATACGATGGAGACCGCCGGATTGATAAAACAATATCTCATTGATAATCCGGAGGCGCATGTGCATATTGATTCGATTGGTGTTGGTGGTGGTGTTGTTGACCGGTTGAAAGAACAGGATGATATTGCGGACCGTGTGCATGGTATCAATACGGCATTACCGGCGAAAGACAAAGAAAAATATGTTAATACGCGCGCGGAAGGTTGGGATGACGCGAAAGAGTGGTTGAAGACGGGAATATTGGAGAGGAGTGAGGACTGGTTGCAATTGGCGCAGCCACGATACAAGTTTCAATCGAACGGGAAAATGCAAATTGAAAGTAAAGAAGATATGAAAAAGCGACGTGTAAAATCACCGGATATTGCCGATGCATTGGTGTTGACGTTAATCCGACCGCAAGAAGAAGAAAAAATAGAACCAAAAATACGATGTTTTTAATAAAAAAAATATGCAAACAGTAATCAACTGCCAACATTGCGGCGGACCACTATTCAAGATTGATCCAAAGAGCAGCATTGCAATCGCGGAATTTTTAATCAGTTGTCCGCATTGTAAACAAAAATCGGTAGTCACAATTCGGAATGAAACAACAATTTACCTCGACACAGTTAAAGTTAAAAATATCATAAATAATAATAACCCTAACATAAGAATATGAAAAAAGACATTCGACGGGCAACGTCACAACAAAAACAAGAAGCGGTAAAATATGCGCAAAAAATATTTCAAGAGTTTATTGCGTCAAACGCAAATAAAGAAGGAAATATGCAGGTAAAAGAATTGCAAGAAATACAAGAAATTGTTGATAGTATTGGCAACGGGTGCATAAAATTGGTGGCTGATGGTAAGGATGGGATGATTGAGTTTTTGTTTTGCGCCGGGCAAAAACCGCGGACCCGGCACACGCAGAAAAAAACAAAAGGTGGAGTGTATTTGCCGAATTTGCGACAACGTGGTATATTATAATCACCAACAAAAGAATATATAAAGCTTACGAGCGTTTTTCCATTATCATGATAATGGGGCAACGCTTTTTTTTGTATGAATATCAAAAATGTTTTTAGAAAAATTGTCGGAGCGGTTATGCAAAAATCGTTTATTTCGTCAATTATTCGCAGCGGCGCATTGCGTCGTGTAAGCGCGGAGCAGGATCCATATGGTGCCTATGCCGGTTGGGTATATTTTGCGATTAAAATTATTTCCAACAAGATTGCGTCGGCGCAATTTGATGTGTTTTTGAAGAAAAACGAAAATTTGGAAAAAACAACGGACCATGCATTGTACAATATCCTTTATCAACCAAATCCGTTGATGGACGGTTCGCAATTGTTTTCTTTGATTGTGATTTATTTGAAACTTTTTGGTTCCGCGCCGCTTTTTGTCATCCGCGATAAATATCGCAATGTTAAGGGGTTGTTTCCAATGCGACCAGATTTAGTGCACACAAAACAAAAAGATGATGGAACAATCGCGTATTATGAATTTCGATTGATGAATAAAACAGAGCGGTTTGAGGTGGGTGATGTGCTATATTTGCGCGATCCGGACCCACGTGACCCGGTGAAGGGATTTGGTGCGTTGAGTGCGGTTGCACTGGAAGTTGATGTTGATGCGAGCGCGGCGCTGTGGAATAAGGTGTATATGGATAACCACGGCGAACCGGCGGGTGTATTGGAGACGGATCATTCATTAACGGAAGAAGTATATAATCGATTGATTAAGGCGTGGAATGAACGACACGCAGGGAGTACAAATGCCGGTAAATTTGCAATTTTGGAAGCCGGGTTGAAGTGGCGTGCAACGTCAACTCATCCAAAAGAAGGTGGATATATTGAAACCCGCAAGATGACAAAATCGATGATTTTGAATATTTTTGGTATTCCGGAAGGGTTTTTTGCCAAAGATGTAACATTTGCGAATGCGGAAGTGATGGAGCGTGCTTTGGTGACATATACGATTGACCCGATGTTGCAGATGATTATCAATCACTTGAATTATAATCTTGTGCCGGAGGTTGATCAGAATGCGTGGATCGGATATGCACCGCTGGTCAAAGAAGATAAAGAACATAAACTCAATACACATAAAGCCGGTGTCGGTGTATGGTTGACGGTCAATGAGGTCCGCGCGGAGTATAATTTGCCGCCGGTGGAAGGCGGCGACAAGATTGAAACGTCGAATACGTCAAACACCACGACAATCAATCTTTCCAAAAATGAAGAACAAATTTTGACGAAAATTACTGCGCGGCAAAACAAAAACAAACAAGTAATCAAAAATATCGCCAAAAGAATACAATGTAAAAAAGCGATAAAGTCGCTTATTAAGCAGAAAAAAGAACAAAAAACAACAGTCATTCGTTTAACAAAAAGCATGCCAAAAATTAGTAAGAAGGTTTTGTCTGAACGAAAAGTATTTTTGAAAAAAAGCGATGAACGAATCGGAAAATATAAAAAAGTGATGAATGATTTTTTTGTCGAACAATCAAAAGAAATTGAAAAAATTATTACAAAATCAAAAACACAAAAAAGTGATGAAGATGTTATCGGGACAATTAACGAATTTTTCAAAAACAATGTGCCGTTAGCAACATTGATTGCAGAGCAATATGAGATTGACTTGTCTTTGGGTGTTGCGGCGATTTCGTCTTTGCTTGGCAAAAAACCGGTGGATATTATGAAGGAGAATTTGACGGTTGATTTTCTCAAAAAAGCGCCGCTAAAATCTGCTGGTGAAATAAACGAGACGACAAGAGAACAAATCACGTCGGTGTTGTCGGATATGATAGAGGCGGAATTATACAACAGGGATGACGCAATCGAGGCGGTGCAAAAAATTACCGGTGATGATGCATATTATCGCGCGGAGAGAATCGCACGGACGGAAGTTGGACGCGCACAAAATTTTGCACGGTTGATGGAAATGAAAGCGTTGGGTGTGAAAAAGAAAATGTGGATGTCGGTGTTCCGTAATACGCGACCGTCACATAAAAGTGCACATGGACAAGTTGTCGGCATTGACGAGAAATTCAGGGTTGGCGGACATGATTGTATGACGCCGAATGATGATATGTTGCCGGCGAAAGAAACGGTTAATTGTCAATGTAGTATATCAATTATTGAAGAATAATTGACAAAAAAATACACAGTGGTATAATATAAATAATTAAATATCGACTTACGAGTCCATCGTCTTTTTTACGAAAAAAGGCAGTGGACTTTTTATTTTTATGAAAAAATCATATTTAGCAAAAAAAATTGAAATTAAACGATTAGATGATGAAAAAGGTATTGTCGAAGCGTATGTTTCTATTTTTGACAACGTTGACAATGCCGGCGATGTGATCGTAAAAGGCGCGTTTGAAAAAACATTACAAGAGAAATTGCCGAAGGTTGTGTGGGCACACCGATGGCATGAAATTATAGGGAAGGTTACCGACGCGGTTGAGGATAAAAAGGGGTTGTTGGTGACAATGAAATTTACGCTCGACGTACAAAGAGCAAGAGAGGCATATGCGCTTATTAAGGACGGGTCCGTGGATGAATTTTCTATTGGGTATTATGTGATTGAAAAAGAAGTGCGTGATGAAGATGGTGCAAATATTTTGAAAGAATTAAAATTGTTTGAGGTTTCACTGGTTTTGGCAGGATGTAATGAGCAAACAGAAATTGTAAATGTGAAAGATAAAAAAGGTGCATTGACGGAAGAAGTCAACAAGTTGGAGAAACAACAACAAAAATGGAATAACTATCAAAAAATATTGAATATCACACGGGGCTTTTGGGAAATTTACGGCGATGATGAAACGCCTGTGGATGATTTCGATGTATTGATTGATGACATGATTGTGTTGATGAAGGGATTGAAACAAAAGGAAAAAGAGGGTGATGAAGAAAAAAGTTTTGTTGACGCATTGAAAAAAGCGTCTGAAAAACCAAGTGTTTTTGTTTCATTATTGGCACAAACACAAAGCGTCGAAAAAAAGACGGTAGAAAAAGAAGGTGAAGAAAAAGGTGAAAAAGAAGGTGAAGAAAAAAACAGTAATCCGGAAACTGTCAAAATTATTGAACAGAAAACAAAGGAGGCTGTAAAAGCACTAAATTTCGCATTGTGCTTGTCAAAAAAACAGCGAAAAAAGTAATTCATTTTTCATAAAAATATATGGAAATCAAAGATCTAAATTTGGAAATCGAAGTCGATGGACAAAAAATGCAATTCAAAGAATTGCTCAAACACGCATCGCGTGAAGAACTGCAAGAAATGGGGCTTGTAGACGAAAAAGGAATGATTAACTCCGAAAAACTCCCAACGTACAAAACAGATGAGGACCGCGCCGAAGAGAAAGTTGAGGCGAACGCAAACTTTATCAAGTCAATTGTTTTGCCGCCGCAACAGCATGAAGCATACGGCGTGAAAGAAATCAGCACGGAACCGGGGTCTATGGGTTCTGTTGTGCCAACCACGTTGGCGAAAGAAATTGTCGCAAAACGCGATGAGTTCAAAGTGATGCGTGGTCGCGCATTTACCTTTGAACTTAAAGGTAAATTTCAAATTCCACAAGAAAATGTCGGTGTTACGGCATACTGGGTGGATGAAAATGCGGAAGTCACGGAATCTGATCCAACAACGAAAAATATAAAATTGGATGATAATTACATTGCGGGTCGTGTGATTACGCCATGGAAACTGCTTAATTCAAGCCCAATCGCGATTGTGAATTATATCGCAACACTTGCCGGTCGCTCTTTGGCACAAAAAGAAGAAGAGGCATTCATCGGCGGTGATGGTGTGGGTAAACCAACCGGATTGCGTAGCGCAACGATTGATTCTATTGACCAAGCGGGTGCAAACTTTGCATATGATGATCTTGTGAATTTGTACTATTCACTTAATCCGCAATATCGTCAAAATGCAACATTCTTCACTTCAACAGCAGGTGCGCGTAAAGTTGCCGGATTAAAAGATGACGAAGGGCGACCACTGTTCACTCCGGGCGAAGCGTTGGACAAATTGTTCAGTCGTGATTTGTTGGAATCAAGCGCAATTCCGGATAATCTCGGTACCGGCACGGATGAGACGGAAATTTACTTCGGTGATCCATTCTATTACTGGATTAAGGATGGCGACAAAATGGAGATGAAGAGTGACGAAATTCTCAAATCAATGCAAACCGAAATCTTGGTGTACCAAGCGGTTGATGGTGTTGTCGCACTCGAAGACGCATTCAAAAAAATCGTCAAAGTTAAATAATCGTAACAACAATTATTATGGCAACAAAAAAAGAGAAAAAAGAAATTGTCGCAGTAAAGTTCGTTAAAAGTCACACGCCATACGTTGTCGGTGATATTGCGGGTTTCAACGCTAAAACCGCAGAAAAACTCGTAAAAATGGAAGTGGCAAAGAAAGTGACAAAATAATAGTCATTTTATGTGCGCGGTTGTTGGTCTTTTCACCTCCTTCCCAACAGCCGTGTCATAACATGAATATTATGAGATATAGTATACGAATTGACGGAAACTTAAAAAAGAAAATTGCGCAACTATCCGAAAAAGAACCGTTCCGTGTGAAGGTAGCGTTGCAAAAAAGTGTTCGATTGTTGCAGCAAAAAGCGGAAAGAGAAGTGCCGGTGTGGAGTGGGGATTTAAAAAAAGGGCATCATGCACGTGTAAACAATATGCGCGGTGTCATGTGGAACGATACGTCTTATGCGGTTGGTGTACATGAAGGACGACCGCCGCATCGAGTCAAAGGTGTAAATAATCCGAATAGTTCTTTTTATCGCTGGTGTGAAGATAAAGGTTTGGTTCCGTTTGCGGTAGCAAAATCAATTGCTAAGAAAGGGACGCGCGCGCAACCGTGGATGAAAAAAACATTCAGAACAAGTGAAAGAAAAATTATTCGTATTTTTGAAAGAGAAATTCATAAGTTGGAAAAAACATGATTGGGACAAAAGAACAAGTAAAAACATATCTGGGTATTACCGATACAGAGCACGACGCATTACTGGAATTTCTGTTGAAAGGCGCGTCGGAGACCGTGCAGACATTATGTAATCGTACATTTGATGATCCGGCGCCGGATGATATTGTACTGTTAGTCACGCAATTGGCTGCGCGAGAATTTAAGAAACGAAAGTCACAGGGAATTACAAGTGAATCGTTGGGGAGTATGCGTATTGATTGGTCCGAGCGGTTAACAAAAACACAGGAAAAAGTTATTGTCGCAAATAGATATATTAATATATGATGAGTGTTTTTTTTGAAAAAAAATTTGTGCAGCAGCGGTTGGACCAGACGGGTAATACGTCGCAGTATGTGGATGTGACGAATGACGGAGAATGTAATATGCGACCGGCAGATAACCATACCGCAAAATTGAATGGGTTGCAGTTTGGTGAATTGTGGATTTTGTACACTAAATCGAATGAGGATATACAAACAACGGACCGGTTAATTATTGATGACGAGAAATACAAAGTGAAGGGTGTAAAGAGAGAGTCGTTTAATTCCATTGATTTTTTGAGGGTTTTATTGATAAAACAAAAGGTATGAGTTGGGTTGATTATCATAATATATTACGTGATAAATTTGCAGAAAACAACAAAATTGTCAGCGTATCAAAAAAACACAGTGTGGAAAATGACGGGTATCCATATGCGACAATTGAACCGAAAGACGGCAAAGAAGAATATCACACTACCGCGGACAATGAAATGGCATATGTATATGAGGCGGTTGTACACCAAGAAATGGAAAAAGTCGGCAGCGAAAAAGCAATTGAAATACTGGAAGAAATCGCGGATGACATACAACAGAGATTATACGATGATTATATGTTGGGGAATACGTGCCGGATTGTAACGCCAACAGCGATTGAATGGGGCGAATATGTGGAAGCCGGCGGTTGGGTAAAATACATTTTATTCGAAATTACAATTAAAAAAATCATTCAATAAATATATGAAAAGAAAACACGAAGACAAAGCGGTGAAACCGCAAAAAGATAAAGCGGTAAAAAATGAACAGACGTTTTTTTATCCGGAAAATCAAATTACGGTCCGCGCAGAGTCGAAAGAAGACGCGGATAAAGAATATAAAATAATGTGTAAAAAATTATAACATAAACATATGATTGGACGACAATATGCAATTGGTATCGGTAAAGAAACAACGCGCGGGACAGCGGTTGCACCGAGTGTTTTTGTACCTTTGACGGAAACACCGTTTTTTATCAATAAAAATGAGGGGTTGAAAGATGAATCCGGATACGGTGTGATCACCAATATCGCGGACCGTGTGATCAGTAAGGAGTGGAGTGAGGGAGATTTGCAGGGCAATATTCAGAGTAAGTCATTTGGGTATTTCCTTTTGTGTGCTTTGGGTCAAGTATCATCTCAACCGGTACCCGGTGAATCAACGGTGTATAAACATACATTCACCATGGCGAACAATAACGAACACCCAACACTATCCATCACCGCAAAAAATGCGCATAAACAATTGACACATGCGCTTTGTGCGTTGCAGAGTTTGAAGATTTCGTGCGAGGTGGGGAAGTGGGTGACGTTTACTGCGTCAATGATTGGGAAAAAAGGCGAAGAAACGTCGCATACGGTATCATATAGCGATGATAACGAATTTTTTTCTAAAATGCTAAAAATTAAATTGGCGGATGATATTGCGGGATTATCCGGCGCGGAAGAAATCAAAGCACAAACATTTGACATTACAATCGAAAAAAATGTGGACGCGATGTATGCGTTGGGTGATGGCGAACCGTACAATATGAAGAATAATGAGATGACGGTGGAAGGGTCTATGTCATTTTATTTTGATGACACAACAATTGAAGAGTTGTGCGCGCAAGCGAAACAACAATCATTGCAAATCAAGGCGGTCCACAACAAGACAATCGGTACAAACAGTAAAAATTCATTAGTGATTACTGTTGCAAAAACACAGTTGAAAGACTTCGAACCGTCCGGTGGTTTGGGCGACCAAACAACACAAAGTGTGAAGTTTAACGGTATGTATGATTTGAATAATGCGGAATTTTTGACGATTGATTTGGTGAATGAACAGAATAATTATTAATCTAAAAAAGAATGGGTGAAAAAACGACAACAATCACAACGACAAATAAACATAAAATTGTGATTAAAAACGAATTGACGTGGGGAGAATTACAGACCATACAGGACGAATATGTTCGCAATATTGACATAGACGGTGACGCGTCAATGCAATCATTTAGTGGTGAAGTGATGATTAAAGCGCGCAACAAAGCAATTGAAACGGTTGTTGTGTCAATTGATGGAAAAAGCGACCATATTTTGAGCGCATTTTATCAATTGCCACAAGCGGATGGCAATGAAATGATGGAGAAAATCAATAGTATTACACAGACTTATCAGAACACCGAAAAAAAAACAAAATAACACAGCAGTGTCGCAGATTGATTGAGGGATATACAATTCAGACAGAAAAAGAAATCAGTGTGTTTCTTCTATGCAGAGAATTGCGCATGGATTACAACACACTGATGGCACAACCGGCATGGTGGGTTCAGACGGCACAGATATTTTTTGCACAAAAAACACAACATGAAAGACGGGAAAGTAAAAGACATGCACATTAAAAATACGGTTATTATTTGGTTTTATAGTTCTATATCGTAATTCAATAGAACGGTTGCAAATCCGACAGATGCAGAAAGAAAATGTTCTTGATATGATTCAACATTTTTTTGGATTTTGCTACTTACATCAGTATTTGTTTGGAGATAATAATTGATATTGTCAAGCATTTCTTGTTTCTGTTGTAAAGCGGAAATAAGATGTTTCTTTGATTCTTTCAAAGTCGCACGGTCTTCTTCTATAATATTCACATCAGGAATTCGTGATGCATCAATTGACACTTCCGCATTATGCAAGTCTTCTTTTGCTTCCGGTAAAGTCTCCACGAGTGATGTGAGGTTGCCATCTGACATGTACTGTGCGACAAGATCGTACTTTTTACCGCTTCTTTTTTCGATATCTACAATATCAGCGTAGTATTCCTTCAATTCCTGTTTCTCCTCTTCTGTAAGTTCCTGTTTCTCCTCTGATTTTTGTGCCGATTCACTGCTTTTTTCTGTTGATTTTTCCTCTGTTTTTTCTTGTTTTTCCTCTGGTTTTTTCTGGTGCTGTACTTCTTGTTGCTTATTCTCCTCTTTTACATTTTGTGCTGTTTCGTCTATTTCTGCGCAACCTGTTGTGACCGCTATTGCGACAAATAACGCAGGAACCCACATAATAATCTTATTTTTACCCATAAAAAATGAAAAAATAGTTACATAATCATTATACACCAAAAATATGAAAAATGCCGAATTGCAAATTGTAATTGATGCGCAAAATAACGCGCAAAAAGAAATCAAGCGGTTCCAAAGACAGGTTGAAACCATGCATAAACACGTCAAAAAGAATTTCACTGCGATGGCGAATATTGGAAGAACTCTATCACGTGCCTTGGCGGGTGTTGGCACCGGATTTGTTGGTTTAGCAACGCTCTCTGTGAAAAACGCGGAAAAAGTCAATAATGCGTTGATTGGGCTTTCAAGTGTCGCAAATGCTTTTGGCGTTGATGCTGAGGAAGCAAAAAAATCGGCGCAGTCGCTCTCTGAGGACGGTTTGATGTCTATCAATGACGCGGCAACCGGATTGAAAAATCTTATTGCGGCGAGTTTCAACCTCGAAGAATCAAATCGTTTAATGCTTGCGTTCAAAGATGCCGCGGCATTTAACCGGCAGGGGTTTTTACAATTTGGACAAGCGATTGTTGGCGCAACAGAAGGTTTGAAAAATCAAAGCTCTATTCTTGTAGATAATGCCGGAATTACAAAAAACCTATCCGTCATTCTTAAAGAGGCAGGGTATAGCGCGCAAGATTTACAAAATATACAAAGTGATGTAAATGTCCGACAAGCATTATATAATGGAATTTTGAAAGAAGCTTCAGCATTTCAGGGTGACGCAAAACGTTCAACGGAAACATTGACCGGGTCCGTTGCAATGCTCAAAACAACGTTATTTAATGCATCCGCAGAACTTGCAAAGAATACCGGGCTTACGGAAACCTCCGGTAAGGTGGTTATTCAATTATCACAATTTATCGCGGAGCATAAAAATACGATTGTCAATTCTATTAATACTATCAAAGAAAAATTTGCGGAATTTGGTCCGCGTGTTGTGGAAGCGGTGCGTCCGATGTGGGATGTGCTGAAAAAATTTTTTACCGATGTTGAAAATCGAAAGCCGTTGATTATCACCGCATTGACGATTATCGGTGTCGCGATTACCGCCGCCGCGGTAGCGGTGATTGTCGCCGCCGCGGAAATTACCGCGGTGATTGCGCTGATTACCGCAATTACATTCACCGTTGCCAAAGCATGGGACCAAAACTGGGGCGGAATACAGGATAAAACATTTGCTGTTTTTAACGCAATCAAAGGATTATGGGAAAATGATTTGCGGCCGACTTTTGAAGTGATTAAAAAATTTGTGCGTGATAATAAGGATGAGTGGCAAAAGAGTTGGGAAGCGGTGAAAAAAATCGTGTACGGTGCATGGTTGGTGATCAGTAATCTTGTTCAATTATTGGTCGGTAGTATGGGTAACACAATTCGCATTGGTTTGGCGCTGGTCCGCGGAGACTTCAAAGGCGCGTTCAAATATATTATCCGACACGCAACGTTTGCGCGGGAAAAAATTATCGGTATATTCAGGGGGATTGGTAGCGGTATCAGTGGTGCGCTACGTTTGGGTTTGAATCAGGCAATCCGACAATTCAACCGATTCATTAAATCAATCAATCGCGTAAAAATGCCAAAATGGGTGCCGAAATACGGTGGAAAAAGCGCGCATATAGGAAGTATTCCATATTTGGCAACTGGCACCAATTATGTTCCGCAAGACACGTTGGCATATTTACATAAAGGTGAAGCGGTTGTGCCGAAAAAATACAACCCATATGCCGGTGGCAACACAACAACAAATAATTCATCGCGCTCGATTAATATCAACATTGATTTACGTGATGCGACGATTACCGATGCGACGTTGATTGATAAAGTGCGGCAAGCACTTGCGCAGGACATAAAGGATGCGGAATTAGGTTTAATATAAAAAAATATGCGAGAAATTACATTCAACGGATTTAATTTGCAAAATGAAACATATCATGTAACAAAATTTCTATGGGAAGAAACGCCGACGGTGACACAAATTGAAAATAATATCCATGGCAATGCAAGTGTTGTGGATATTCAGATGCAAAAAAGAGAGTGTGTGATGACAGTGATGATTAATTCGCAGACACTGGATCAGGCGATTGATGTATTAAAAAAAGCATTGATGAATACACAGGGTATTTTGACGGTTTCGTATAATGCGCAATCACGTATGGTGCAGGCTTTTTGTCACACAATCACACCGAACCGTAATCCGCAAGATACAACGATTGTGGAGGTCCGTGCGTCTTTTACTCTACTCGGACCATGGTATACGGAGCAATCACCGGTAACGTGGAGTGGAACGATTAACAATACAATAATCAACACCACAACAACCGGCACAATGCCACCATATACAAAAATAACAATCGATGTGCAAAGTGGCACAAACGCGCAAATAAAAATTCAAAACAGTCAAACACAACAGTTTATTTCTATTGCGGAATGTAGCGCCGGTGATGTGATTGCAGTTGACAACAGCACATTAACATGCACAAAAAATGATGATGTGGTTGATTATAGCGGCGTGATACCGGAATGTGGGAATGATGTGAATGATTGGGTTATCACGGAAGAATCGGGGCAGAATGTAACATGTAGTGTATCGATTGTAATCAGTGACTTGTATTTATAGGTATGAAAAAATATGAGTATCGTATTTTGAATGAAAATGGGAAACAAATTAAAACGTTGTCCGGTGTAAAAACAAAACACCCGCGTTTTACGTCGTCAATTAATGGTGGCGTCGGGTCTTTAAGCGTTGAATTGAGTAATCCGCGGGACGATGTGTATAATAAAAAAGAATTGCAAAACGGCAATATTTTGCAAGTTGTGTTGAAAAAAACCGGTGATATTGTATACATGGGACGCATTACAGAGATACGCACACACGCGAGGAACAACGATACGAATGTTGCGATTAAAGCGGTGGGTTTTGTCGCGGAATTATCGACACGGATATTCGAGGATGGGGATGGTGACACCGGATTGATGGCATATAGTGAGGATCCGTCGGAGATGTTTGAAGATGTGATTGATTTGAATGCCGGCAAAATTACAAAAGGCGCGATAGAAAGTAGCGGTATTGTGGCGAGTATGTCATGCAATGGCGTGTATTGTTCGGATGTTATCGTTAAGATTATGGAGCGATTGCCGAATTCGTGGTACTGGTATGTGGACGCGGAAGGAAAAGCATACCTCAAAGAGAAGAAAACGCAACCAAAACATATCTTTACAATCGGACGCGAAATCACCAGTATCGCGACAACAATCAATACGGATAATATTGTCAATGATGTGTTGTTAATCGGCGGGACACCGGATGGAGAAGAACAAATTGTCGTTCGTAGATCAAACCAACAATCACAAGAAAAACACGGAAAAAAACAAAAAATTATCACCGACGGACGTGTCACGGATACTATGAGTATAGACTATATTTTAGGATCAAACATGTCGTTGGAACCGGATATTGATGTGATTTTTGATGTTTTGGATGATGAATATAACGAGATTGGGTATGACATTGAAAAATTACAAATTGGTGATGCAATAAAAATAAAAGACACCGTGCAGATTGAAGAAGATGTGGCAACATGGGACAATGCGATATGGGACCAGTCGACATGGGATCAACAGGGTCCGAATGATATATACAGCAGAGTGTTTATCATCACGCGGATTGATTATGCCGGTACACACGCAACAATTACCACGTCAAACAATGTCACAAGCGTCGGTAAGGATTTAGCAACGATGAAACGAAATGCGCGATTGTTTGAAAACAAAAACATTCCGATTCGTGTAACAAAATAAAACAAGAAAAATGGCGTTTACAAAGATGACACAATACACAAATTCATTGACGATTGGTGGGGATGATTGCCCCGGGTTTTTGAAAATCAAAAATGGGCGGTTCGAGATGGTAAGTGGTGATGAATCGAATTATGATTTGAAAATTGAGGGGACAAAAATTATTCTTGCCAATGGAGATATTGTGCTGGACGGAGAAAATAATATTATCACGGTCGGCGGCAACAATCTGCAATTGGATGGTGCGAACGGACGAATTATTGTGAATGACGGGACGCATGATCGTGTAATAATCGGTAACCTGTTATGATATGGGATTTGTCGCAAAAGCAAGTGAAAAAGGGTATGACGTCAAAACATGCGGGACGCGAAATCTTGTGTTTTCTTCCGATATTCCGACGCTGAAAATTCACAGCGTGCAAAGTTATACAACCACAATACCCTATGGGAGCGGTGAACATATTGTGCGACATACGCATAATCTAGGGTATTATGCACCATGTTTTGTTGTTTTTAATAGTTCGACAAGTACCGGGACCGGTCAGTCGTATTTTTATAGCAGTTCTGTATACCCATTGAACGTAAAAGTATATAAAAATCATGTAGATGTTGTTGTTGAATCGGACTTTGATCAATCGTTCAGCACCGGTGGTCCGTCGAAACCCGGAGATACGGTGTATTTTACAATATATCAATTTTTGGAAAATTTTGATGATTTTGTGTCGCCAAAAAAATCAGCGACGCCGCAAACATTACAGAACGAAAATTACGGCATAAAAATTAGTAAGGAAGGTCATGATGTAAAGACATGTCCGGATACGGACTTAGTGTTATCGTCCAATTTTGGATGCGCAAATATTCACATGAAGGGAAAAACAACCGGACAGAATGTATACCATAATCTTGGATATGTGCCGAATATTCTATCATGGACGGAATGGGTGGGTGATGATTATCTGACATATAATTGGTATGATCCTGTTGATGAGAACAGAATATTTATCGGCGACCCTATACCGGGTACAGTTTTTTATTATTTAATACTCAAATAAATGCGTATTTCTCTCAACAATCATGATGTGAAAAATTCCCAACCGCAGAATAATGCGATTGATGACCGTTATCCGAATTTGAAAAAAACGGTACAGGGAGGTGGAACAATCAATGTGCCGGTTGATGGTGCGGACCATATTGTAACAATACCGCACAATCTCGGGTATATACCGATGGTGCAAGCGATGGGGTATGAACACAACTATTTTTTTGTTGATTATTGGGTCCGATTGCCGATGTGGGCATATCGCGCCGGCACGGAAATCGTGTGGAAAGTATATGCGGATAATGTGAATGTGTATTTGTCTTTTTTTTACAATGATTTCGGTGTGGGTACACCGGTACAACACATTGATTATAATTACCGCATATACATAGACAAAGGGAAATTATAGTGGTATAATATAAATAATTAAATATCGACTTACGAGTCTAACAATCAATACATGTATTGGTCGTTGGGCTTTTTTTATTTTTATCAAAAAAAATTATGACATTACATACTTTCGTACCCGGCACAAAAATTGAAAGTGAAGAAGTAAATGAGAATTTCGCAACAATAAATCAGAAATTATCAGACATTAAAGAAGAATTAAATAATGAAACTGTAAAATTATCAGGTGATCAAGAAATTGAAGGTAAAAAAACCTTCACATCAAACATTGTTATTCCCAACCCAACAAAATCTACGCATAGCGCAACAAAAAATTATGTTGATGGCAAAACCAATAGACCTTTTCTTTCTGCTTTATTGGGGGGAGAGAATGGTGGATATATTAATATTTATCCTAAAAAAATATATAGAATGACATTAAGCGCGAACAATAAAGATATTATTATTAATGAGACAGGTTATTATTTTGTTTTTGTGCAGAGATTGTATACAACAGGAGGGCAAGCAATTTATTTGCAAATTAGATTAAACGGTGTAGAGGAGGTGCGCGCATATATGGGACAAAATCAATCCCATCGAGACTTACATGTTAGTGGTATTGTGTTTCGCAGTGCAGGACAATGGATACAGATATATCAAAAAAATCAAGCATCTGGCGTGTGGACAAATGCCCATTGTCGCTTATCAATATTCAAAATTGCTGATGAAGTTTAAATTGCGATTTTAATTTATTTTGTAAAAATATGACACCAAAAGACACAACATTCGTCGAAATCACAAACGAAGAAATCTACGCAAAAATTGAAGATATCCAAAAAACGATGGACAAAGTATTGGCGCATGCACGCAAGACAAACGGCAGGGTAACGAAGTTAGAAGAAGCGAGTATTGGATGCTGGTTACGGAATCATCCCATCAAGTTCGCAATCGGGTGTGTAGTGTTTGTCGCGATATGTATTTCCGATTTTCGCCATCCGATTATTGATTTCATCGCGCGGTTTCTTTGACAAAAAACAAAAAAGGAGGTTGTTATGCAAAATTACGGATTGTGTCCGAAATGTAAAGAATATCATTAATAGCAACCTGTGGAGGATGAAACCATCCTCCCTCCCATTCCGGTAATACTAACCCCTATGTGTTGCCGGAATGGGGGAGGTAATCAATTAAGTAATAAATATATGCAAGCAGAATATGGCATGATTGTGCCAATTATGATGGCGGTAAATAAGGCACTAACAAGCGCAGGTATGCCCAGCGCATACGCACCGCTGGTTAATCTTGTCGGTGGAGTAATTATCGGCGCGCTCATCGACCCGAGTGTCACAGGGTTCTTTATTGGGTTATTGGCTGGCGCGGGTGCCGGTGGAACGTATGACGTCATCACCAAGACCAAAGAGCTACACGATGCACGTGGTGGTTCTGTGGCAGTGTAATTTTTA